>WNGJ01006526.1_pt1 | contig 26210 bp, 25 predicted proteins | sample 5400611 | NCBI WGS metagenome assembly WNGJ01 (sample SAMN13153375, study PRJNA577476) | soil metagenome | isolation source: 40 cm soil or saprolite under Garry oak tree replicate 1 | place: USA:California | collected 2016-06-15
GCGAACTTTGAGCCACATCATCATCGCGTCACGGTGCAATCCTACAGGGCAGGGTGCGACACATGCCCCGCATTGATAACATGCCCGGGCGAAACGCGCTACAGACGCGGAGATAGGTCCGGAAAACGTTTCCCGGTTCAATACATCTATCGTAATGGGTTCCGCCAGCGCGGGACAGGCGAGAAGACATTCGTTACAGCCAATACAGGCGTGTAATTCCTGCGCGACCTGCGGCCCAGTTTTGTGCAATAAGACCGGGATGTTGGAACCCCCTGTTACTCCTCTTTTCAAGACTTAGCGGCCTTTCTTCACGGTCGGGAATTTGTCACTATACGACCACAGGCTGCTCGATGGATATCTCCCCTCGCTTTCCCCTGGTCGACCAGGCTGGCGTTTCTTTGATTTCGAGAGCAAAGGAGCCTTAAATTGTCCCTGCAGCGCGCGCTGGCTGCCCGTATTGCCATACGCCCATAAACTGCCGGATGGTCTGCGCACTATCGGCGCGGGCGGCATCATAAGGGTGGACTCCACAATATGCGGTTTTTTCGGTATAGCATTGCTCTTACTTCTTGTCTCATCTTGCACACTTTGCTGTTGGAAAGGCATGAATTCGATAGGAGTAGCCACAAAGGGATCGGCGAAAAGCTGCAGGTCTTCACCGGTATTGCGTGTGATAGCAGATGATGCAGTCAACGGACCTGTATCCGGCAGAGGGCGACCGCCAGGATCGCCTTCTCGCGCAAACTGAAGCTGCGCCTGCAATGCAGTTTGATCGTGCGTGACAATGTTCTCACTTACTGCCGCGGATTGCCCGTCCATATCAGGCAACTTTCTTGTGGTCAGCGCGCGCGGCATAAAATCGACAGGCCTGGGTAGTTTTCCAGTTGTCACCATACGCTGCGCCGCGTTGGTGCGCTGGCGCGAGAAATATTTGCGCGCATCAAATGTGCCCTTGAGCAGCGCCTTTTTGATATCGCGAATCGAGAGTCCTTCGTCGATAATGCGCTTGATCGCGAGGCTATCAGGCTGCGCCGGGCCGAGTGACAGGTAACCAACCAGCCGATCATCGATTACACACATGCGCCGGTAGCTCCCTCTGCTGCTGTCGGTCAGGGTAGTGATCGTATCTTGCCATTGCAGGACATTGCCAACCGTGAGCATCAACAAATCGCCCAGGCGCGTGGCATGCCAGGGTACGCCAAAGCCTTCTTCACGCGGCGCGCCCGTCATGGATGCCGCCGCCATGCGCCCCTGCAAGACGGCAGCATACCACTGCGCTCTCGGCGTATAGATACCCGTCTGTGGGTCTAGAATGGCCGCAACGTCACCGGCAGCATAAATATGTGGCACGTTGGTGCGCAGTTGGTCGTCAACCAGTATCCCCTGCTTATACTTCATAGGCACATCGCAGTGTCTCGCCAGGGAAGTAACTGGCGCGGTACCTGTGCAGGCCAGGACTAGCTGGCAGGGCAATAACTGCTGTTGATTTGTGACCACACCGGCCACCCCGCCAACCCTCCCCACAATTCCCACCGCCTCGGTTTCGGTGTACACCATCGCACCCGCGCGCTGGATCGCTTCGAGCACCATGCCGGATGCCGGTTGATCAAGCATACGGGGCAGAAAGGTAGCGCTGCGAATCAGCCAGTGAACGCGAATACCCAGGTACAACATCCCCATCACCGTCTCGATGGCGTGCGCGCCTCCGCCAATCACCACCACCTCCTCAACCTCGCTCAGTCTCCGTCGCAGGTCGAGATAGTCATTCAGGCGATGCAGGGAAAGTACACCATCAAAATCTCGCCCCGGCAGGTTAGCGGGCAGACCAGTCGGGGCACTGCCCGTCGCAATGAGCAAGTCCCCATAGCCAAAACCGCGACCACCCCTCAGTTGGACATACTTGCCCTGCGCGTTAATCTCCTCGACGCGCGCATTAATAACATGGATAAGCTGTGCGCGCTCGGTGCCTGCAGGATAAGCCAGCAGTTGCTCGCGATTGAGTTTCCCGATGGCGAATTGTTTGAGCGCGGGTGTATTGATGGTGGGATGACTCTGCTCCGTAATCATGATGATACGCTTGCCGGGCGCAAGACGCCGCGCATCTACAGCAGCGGTCAGCCCGGCAATACCATTGCCAACAATGACAATATCTGCGCTATCAACACTATTCACTCTATCGAGTTTTGTCATTCCACAAGCCTTTTCCTAGGGGCGGAATCTAATCCACATCCAATACCATCAAGCTTTTGTTTGGTCCCTGAATGTAATATACATCGGTATGGGCTTTCTCATGCATATGACGCTGCAAATGCCCCAGGGACCCGCGGCACTGGGCTTCGCATCGAAATGAGAGGTGCTGCCCCGCGGCGGTTTCCAGGATAAAATTCCTCCCTGGCCCGATGGCGACGATTTTGCCATCAGCGTGCGAAACATTCGTGCCATGTGCGAACGCCGGACCAAGCAGCGCCACCGCGCCAATGCTTACCAACGTGATGCTGCCAATGAGCAATAACACGAAGATGGCAGCGGTAATGCGAGGAAAGATCGATGGCATTAAGCCGTTTCTAGGGTCTTCCACTCTGTTCTCTATCCCTGACGATACATCTAGATACACTCTGATACCTACACATTGTATATCGATGTATTGCTCTTCCCGCATGCTTTCGCGGAAATTAGCCAGAATGTCTCACATAGAGGAGTGGAACCTCAACCTGAAATCCCAGGTAAAAGGTCAGGAGCGGAGCGTAATCAGGCCCTTCTGCGCGGCCAGGGAGACGGCTTCGGTGCGATTGGTCGCGCCCAGTTTGCCCATAATGGAGCTAACATGAAATTTGGCGGTTCGTTCGCTGATGATAAGATGAGCGGCGATTTCTTTGTTGGGCATGCCCTGCGCCAGCAGCGCCAGCACTTCGATTTCACGCTCAGTGAGCGCTTCATACATTACCGGTTGCTCGCTAGAGGAACGCCCTCTCTGCTGACCCATATGTCTCAGCAATTTGGAGGCGATCACAGGTTGGAGCAGTGAGCCTCCTTGCATGGTGACACGAATAGCATTGAAAATCTCTTCGCGGGGCGCGCCTTTGAGCAAGTAGCCATTCGCCCCGGCCTCAAGAGCCGCGATGATGCGTTCGTCATTGTCAAAGGCGGTAAAGACGATGATACGTGGGCATGATTGTTTACCGTTGAGTGGACCCTGGCGGAACTGCTGCTGTAAACGACGAATAGTCTCAACCCCGTCTATGACAGGCATTTCAAGATCGAGCAGCAGGATATCCGGTGCCAATTCCAGGGCCAGGCGCAGCGCTTCCTCTCCATTAGCAGCTTGCTGAGGCGTCCCAACCACTTCGAAGTCGGGCTGCGTTTCCAGCACCGCCCGCAGTCCTTCACGCACAATAGGGTGATCGTCAGCAAGCAAGATGCGAATTACCATATACTTCACCCCTCTTCCAGGGGAACACAGACGGAGAGACAGGTACCGTCACCCGGCTCGCTTGAGATGCACAGCACGCCTCCCAGCAATTTGACGCGCTCACTGATACCGGTAAGGCCGAAATGACCCGAACTTGTCCTGGATGCCTGCGCGGCCTGTGTCACCTCGTCAGGGTGAAAACCAATGCCATCATCCTGCACCGTAAGATAGACTTCGCCATCCTCAATCGCCAGGGTCAGCGAGATATGTTGAGGTTGAGCATGCTTGTACGCGTTCGACAGCGCTTCCTGCGCGATACGATAAAGAGCCGTTTCCAGTCGCTGTGGCAAGGTTGGAAAATCCGGGGTCGGCGTGTAGTGATACTCGATTTCAATCGCTTCCTGGGCCGTCTCCCGCACAAGCGCAGCCAGGGCTTCGGGCAAAGTATGATCCTGCAAAGGCGCGGCGCGCAGGTCGATCATTGAGCGGCGCGCCTCTTCCAGATTGGCGCGTGCCAGGCTAAGTGCCCGGCGAATAGCCTCCCCGGCCCGTTCCGGGCGTGATGTGACGAGCGCATCAGCCGTTTCGAGCTGCAAAGTGATGGCGGTCAATCCCTGGGCCAGCGTATCATGAATCTCTCTCGCCAGGCGATTGCGCTCTTCGATGGTCGCCAGGCGCGCCGCCGCCCGCGTATGCTCGGCAGAGAGACGGGCGCGTTGAATGGCAAGCCCAATCTGGTCGCCAATAATGTGCAGGAGTTGCAGTTCTTCCTCTTCGAGTTCGCGCCAATCCTCGCTGGCCATATTCAGCACGCCGATCGGCGTTTCACTGGCATAAATAGGCACACTGGCATGGAAGCGCAATCCCAGTGATGACGGGTCTTTGTCGCGTTCTGCATTCTTCAAACGACTGCAGCGCAGCACGTTGATATTGGCCGCCCCCCCAAGATCACCTTCGAGAAATGTGTCAAGGCAAAGGCAGCTGCCCGTCATACGTTGAGGATGGTCCGCCAGGTATGGCGGTAGCGACTGCGCCGCCGCCAGGTAGGGTGCATCGCGCTCATCGAGCAGCCACACCCAGCCTGTCTGCAATCCCAGCAGCCGGGTCACCTGGACAAGTACCTCTTGCAGCGCCTCGTGCACATCAATTTTGCGGTTCAGCTGCCCCGCAATCGCGGAGAGAATCGCCACATCCCGATTTCTTCGCAGCAAGGAAGTCGTTTCCACGTCACCTGTTATAGATGTTCCTGGTTGAGTCTCCATGTCATTATTGTATACCAGAGGGGTCATACATTACCAACACAACATATCAGGCTCGCCACCCGCGTAGGGACAAGGGGCGGCTGTGAAGAGGGGAGGGGGCCTTGTGCTTGTCCTCCTGTATGCCTGCTCGATTCCCCAGGAGGACAAGCACAAGGCCCCCTCCCTACCCCGCTCTTCCCCTTGTCCCTACGCCAAATCAGAGATTTGCGCCTTGACACTTTTGTTGATATCTATGGTCCCCAGACATACGCATTTACCCAGTCATCCGTGATGCCAACTCGCGCTCACTATCGGCAGCATGCGCCACCTCATCGCTGACTTCTCCAGTCACATCGCCGCACGCCTGGACAAAGGCCGAGAAGAGGCGAGCACAATGGACCTCTTTGGTATAGATTTCTTCAGGATGGAACTGTACCGCCAGCATGAAACGGCAGCCGGGAACCTCCATCAGTTCCGCCATTCCATCTTCAGAGCAACCACTGATCACCACTCCCTTGCCTGGCTGTTTAACTGCCTGGTGATGAAGGCTATTCACCAGGAACGAACTCGTACCCAGTACCTGCTCCATACGACTGCCTGCCAGCACATCAACACGATGCGCCAGGTAATCACGCGGCATTTCGCGCCGACAGTGCCGCAGGCTATCGGGGCAAAGGTCATCGATATCTTGATAGAGCGTGCCACCCAACGCCACATTCAACAGCTGCATACCGCGGCATACTCCAAGGGTAGGAATATCCTCTTGTAATGCCCAGGCTGCCAGCGTCATTTCGATTTCGTCCAGTTTCTCGTCCGGTACGTCGGCCAGTGGATGTGGCTCTTCTCCAAACAAACCAGGTTGCATATCTACGCCGCCCGAAAGCAGGAGACCATCCAGGCGCGGCAGGAGCGTATCTAGCAGTGAAAGGTCTTTGAATAGAGGAATAAGAATAGGGACGCCGCCAGCACTCTCTACCGCGTGTACATAGGCCCGGTTATTACAATAGACAGGTCGTCTTGATCCATCACGAAAGTCTGCCTGACTGGGTATGCCGATAAGTGGACGCATACAAGGTTCTCCTTCTACAAAATGAATTCAGATCATAGCTAATATAATAGACGAATTACCAGCCCAAATAAAAAGTGGAACGCCATTGATGCGTTCCACTTGAAAAACGAATAACTTTAGGAAACGAAACGCATCGACACGCGTCCAAGCTCGACAAGCTCCAGCCAATACTGGAGCCCGGTAATCACGAGGTCTTGTAGAGCAGGTACAGTGCGCTGTTTCACGTTATATTCCTTAACATATGTGCTTGGTTACAAACACGTTCTATATGTATAATACGCTTCATTGTCAAGTGTCTGCACAGGCCGTCAGGCCGTCTTAGCCCCCAAAAAAGATATTCCACCAGGCCTGCCAGAAACTTTGCGGCGGCGCTGGCTTCGCGGGAGCCGGGTACTGTTGCTGCCCCTTGTCGCTGGCTCCAACTATCACCACGGGATGCTCACCGGGACGAATATAACCGAGTTTCTCACGCGCCTCCCGTTCGATTACCGCCGGGTCCTGGTAATGGCTCGCTTGCTGTACCAGTTGATCGTGATGCGCTTGAATCTGCAGCGTCTGCTGCTGCGTCGCCGCTAAACGCTGCATCAACTGGCTGTTTGTCCAGGCCTGCGCCAATGAACCAAGCAAGAAGGCCAGGCAAATCAGACCCGTAACCCAGATAATCGTGCGCGTGAACAGCGAACTGCGCCTGGCTCGCACGCGTCCCTGCGTCTCTTCGATGCCAACTGCTGATGTCACATACGGGCTACTTCCCTCCGGTCGCGAGGGAAAGAATGGTCGAGATTGATATTCCGGCATGCGCCTACCTTTCTTCTCTTGCCTGACACATGTTTCAACAGATGTAATGAAACACTACCTCAAATAAGGGGCTTAAGTCAAGTTGAGGAAAATTACTGAGTTGGAAAGGAAAGAACGAGGGGAGGAGAAAAGCAAACCCATACACGCGCAACAGAGAAGCGTTCTAGCTAAGAACACTTCTCCATTGCTAACGCATATGCAGAACCAGCAAACCCATCAGATCAAAGCCAATCAGCACCAGCATCAACGCCAGGCCAGCTAGCCGCCACACTCGCAGAGACAATGCAGGACGCCAGGTGAAACCACCTTGCTTCACCAACACATCTATATGAGGCTCGGTGCATCGTACTTCGACCAACGACCCGCTCAAGCGTTGCAGTTGTCGATTCATCGCCAGCACACGATCGCTTATGGCATCCTCAAACGAAGTGTGCAACTCTTCCTCATTCTCCTGGTGATAGGTGACAGCCTTCATCGGAGCAGTAGCAAACACATCATGCTGCGTCAGCGTACCAAATGGCGTAGCCGTAGCAAACACATTCTGCGTTCTCTCAGACGGTCTATACAATGTAGCATTCATCTTCTGTACCCTCCTGCTATACTATTCTTTCTACAAACAAGCATAGCGGAAAACAAAGCTGAACACATGGGGCATTTGTCACATCTTTCTTGATCTCCAAATCCCTGTGTGTTCATCATCATAGACGCCGCCTGCGCAACTATTTCGTACTCTCAACCGTCAGTAATTTTGGGATTGTGTCAACCAAAAGTCCTCTTCAACTTTTTTTGCCTCAACACTGTACGTTTGTACAAAGTAGAGATTTCAGCAGGAAGAGGTAGAACAGTGCGAAACTGGCGTCCATTCGTTTTTTTGATCCTTCTCGGTGTTACCGTTTTTTCCTGGTTTCTTTTTCAGCTTAGCTATATACATGCATCGGCAAATACCCATGCCCAGAATCCTCAAAATGCTATCCGATCCACCATCCCCGGCAAACTGCAACTGGATAGCCACCTGCCAGCGCAAACGTTCAACGCCAAACAGACTCCCATACAACCTCACTTTTCCACATGGGAACGCTCGACAGCTCAAAGGGTGATACTTATGTCCGCAATGAGAAATGGACACAGGGACTCGATACATCACGCTGGGAAGGGGACGCCAGCGATGGCTCAGGTATGCATATCACGGTAGATATCATCGACACCTTCTACGGTGAACCCGGCTGCATCGCCATCGCCGATTGCGCCAGCGCTGTACAGGACGATACCGTTCCTGTCTTCCTGGTCGGCGTCACGCTGCAAAATAGCGGCAACAACAGCTTGAGCGGAAACTTCCTCTTCGGCAGCAATCGCAGCCTCTCTCTTAGCAACCCCTGCACGCAGCAAAACACGCCCGGCGGCACGCCTGTCACCGTCCTCTCCTACAGCAACAACTCTGATGTCACCGGGGGAACGCTTTTTCTCGCAGGAGCGCAGTCACACTGGAAATGCAATACCGGCGCCGCTGACCGCGCTGGCCTCGCATGGAATTACTCGATAGCAGCCGAGCAAAGCCAGACGACCTATATGCTCATCGGCGGCTGGAATGCTGGACAGAACCTCTTCATGAACACACAACTGCCTGCTGGCTGCCAGCAAGAGCAGCTCTACCCCGCGCAAGAATGGTCAACAGAAAATGCCGTGGTGAACTTCGCCATCGATAATCTCTCAGCACGCGATAACCTGCTTGGCCGCGTGCAATCAATGGAGAATACGCTCATCGAGAATACGTCGCTGACCACGCAGCAGCGCTGGATCATCGCCGACGCCATGCGCAGCTATAAGGCTTCAAGCTGGCTGGTTGCGCGCCAGAGCTGCGCGGGCGGAGGCTACGATGCGGCGGTGTATGAGGGTACATTTGGCCTTTTGACGACGGTCGATGTTCTGCATGATTACGGCTATTTCGAGATCAACCGTGTCCCGTGGTTCTTCAAGAGCGCCCTGCTCATCGTTTTCAAAAATGCCTTGCACAATAATTTTGGCCTGTTCTTCCAACACGACCAGGGCGGTGACGTCAATAGCGACGGCATTTGCACAGATCCAGGGCGAGGCATACCGACCATTCGCGCTACCTGCTACGCGCCCCCACGCTTCTCGTTCGGCTCACCTATGCCCACCGAAGAGGACTCGAATGTGGCCTTGCTTACCGCGTACTACGTCTCTATCACAGGCGACACCTCGTTGCTGACCGATAATAACAACGCCAACCTTAACCTCATTGATGCAAGCATGCAGCACAACCAGCGCGTGGGCGATCCCGCGACCGGCATTGCCTACAACTCCCTTGATACCAACACCACCTATGACGATCAGAAGGACTGCCTGCACAACTTCGCGCCCAACGCCGGCAACCTCTACTATCAAGGGCTAAAAGAAGCTACCGCCTATCGCGCCGCGGCCTTTATCGACAATCTCATTCCAGGAGACAACAACGCTCCAACATGGCAAAACGACGCGGGCAAGATCGAGCACGCCATGGTGCAGGAATATAACGCCAATGGCTTCATCCCCCTTGCGCAAAACACCGACGCCTACAACAACTGCAACAGACGCACCGTCACTACCGGCGAGGGACTCTTCTACCTGCACCTGATCGGCCAGGACACCACCATGGACCAGGCCCTCTTGCAAGACCTGGCTCATCAATACCCGGCTGATGTGTCCGCCAACACGCTCACCAATCCACAAATGATCTCTTTAGAGTCAACGCCCGCGACCGGCCCTCAATGTCCGCACAACAACGTCTGCTTCCGCTACGAATGGTTCAGCAAGGTAATGCTCTCCGGCCTCGTCGCAGATTTCATTTACACCCAACACGGCTGCACCGCCTGCCACCACTTAGACATGACCGACGCCGTCTTTACACACAACTTAGCGCTCCCAGAAAATTTCGGCGACGGCTTGCGCGACGACGGCAGTGACTGGCCTGGACACTACTACCCGCGTGGCATGATTAGCTGGGTTTTTTTGGATGCCTCATATCAAGGTGGACTATGAAATACCATAAACTATTCGATTACGAGACAATTTGGAACGGGATGATGCAGATAACGATATAATCAGGGTTGCCTCGCACCCTTGTAGGGACGCGATTTATCGCGTCCTTGTGGGAAGGCAATCCATCATTGGTGGACGCGATAAATCGCGTCCCTACAAGCGTCTTCCCTATTAGCACACCAAAAAATGTCGCAAGGGGGACTCCATTCAAATGAGATTTGATCCAGAAAAACATCATCGTCGCTCTATTCGTTTGAAAGGGTACGATTATGGACAGGCAGGTGCTTATTACGTCACGATTTGTACACACGAACGAAGAATGTTATTTGGGGATATCAATAATGGCGAAATGCATTTGAATGATCTAGGTCAGGTTGCCCAATGGATTTGGAATGCATTACCAGAGTATTTTCCTACTATCGAACTCGATCAATTTGTAGTAATGCCAAATCACCTACACGGCATTCTCATCAATAGAGGTACTGGCAAACATGCCATTCCTCTGAGTTTGCTGCCCATGCCTATGTCTAGCCCTAATCCTCTACTGGGACAGATCATCAGAAGGTTCAAGGCACTCACCACCTATTATATCCATGCTGCTGGGGTAGCTGAATTTGCCTGGCAAGAGCGCTTTCACGATCACGTTGTACAGAACACCTTTGAACTGCAGCGTATTCGTGAATACATTATCAACAATCCGGCCCGCTGGGCAGAAGATGATCTCTATAGTTCGTAGGGACGCGATAAATCGCGTCTTGGTCTGTATGCAAACACCCCTCAGGACGCGATAATCCATGTTGACGAAAGAATGCGAACACGGTGTAGGGACGCGATTTATCGCGTCCACCAACCTGGGCCTTGCCACCGTGGACGCGATAAATCGCGTCCCTACACACGATGCCATTCCAGGCATTTTGGAATTGTTGTTTGACCTTGCCAACGTGGACGCGATAAATGGCGTCCCTACACACCCATTTCATCTCCCTCGGTATACTGGACTCACAAACACAAATTTCGTGTCGAGGAGTCCATGAATGCTCTTAGCAACCGAATCCAATAGAAAGCTTTCCAGAAAAAATCTGACTCAAACACTTGATACCATTTGGCAAACATACTTCCTTGATGTACCGCGAGTCAACATGGTAGAGATCGCTTACAGCCATCCCTGGAAGCAGCGGCTTGGTCTGATTCGATTGTCCCTGGATAACACAATAACGTTCATCGGCATCAATACCTTGCTACAATTGCATGAGGTACCAGAGCATATTTTAATCACCACCATTGCCCATGAATTGACACATTACGCGCATGGATTTGGCTCGCCGCTGCCGCGCATCTTTGCCCATCCACATGCCAATAACGTCGTCGAACGTGAACTGGAACAGCGTGGACTGGGTGAAATGGCACAACTATGCGACAATTGGATTGACAAACAATGGTTCACGTTTTATGATATGCAGCGTGTGTGGTATAGTGATGCTAGCTCCTAAGGTATGTACCGCACCATTCTAGAGTTCCATCGGTTTCTGTAAGTTGTTGCGTTGTAAACTGTCTTAGGTATGTTGGCCGATGCCTCTTTCACCCATCAAAAGACCATTGTCACCACCTGTTTTTCAGGGCATTTTCCGAGAAAACGCACATGTATTTCTTTTCCCACCCTGCCTCAGCGTTTATTACAGAAAGGAGAAAGGGCGTGTTACTTCCCAGGGAGTTGTTCCGCCCTAGAACAACGTGAACATTGCTGAATTAGAAACTAAAACCATAACGGAGTTGCGCGATATCGCTCGCGACCTCGAACTCTCCGGTTACACCACCCTCAAAAAACAAGACCTCGTTTTCCGACTCCTCCAGACCCATACCGAACAACAAGGAAACATTTTCAGCGCGGGGGTGCTGGAAATCGTCGAAGACGGGTTCGGTTTTCTTCGACAGGAACGGTTCTTGCCAGGCAATATGGATGTCTATGTCTCGCAATCGCAAATTCGCCGCTTCGGTCTGCGCACCGGAGACATGGTTTCCGGCCAGGTCCGTCCTCCGAAGGATAACGAAAAATACTATGGTCTGCTGCGTGTTGAAGCCATCAACGGTGTAGACCCCGAAATCGCCAAACGTCGTCCCCACTTTGATGTCCTGACCCCCATCTTCCCGCGCGAGATGTTCAACCTGGAAACTGTTCCCTCGAACATTTCCGGCCGCATCATCAACCTGGTGGCCCCCATCGGACGTGGACAGCGCGGTTTGATCGTCTCTCCGCCCAAAGCGGGCAAGACCATGCTCCTAAAGTCCATTGCCAACTCGATCACCGAAAACTACACGGATGCCCATCTAATGATCGCGCTAATCGGAGAGCGACCAGAAGAAGTCACCGATATGAAACGTTCCGTGCGAGCCGAGGTCATCAGTTCCACCTTCGACGAGCCAACCGAGGCCCATACACGTGTAGCAGAGATGGTGTTGGAACGAGCCAAACGCCTGGTTGAAGGAGGCCGTGACGTAGTAGTGCTGCTCGATAGCATCACCCGCCTGAGCCGCGCCTATAACCTGGCCGTGCAGCCCAGTGGCCGCACACTCTCCGGTGGTCTCGATCCAAGCGCTCTCTTCCCACCCAAACGCTTCTTCGGCGCTGCCCGTAAAATTGAAGAGGGTGGCAGCCTGACCATCATCGCCACAGCCCTGGTCGATACCGGCAGCCGCATGGACGATGTAATCTACGAAGAATTTAAAGGTACCGGTAACATGGAACTGGTACTGAACCGCAAACTTGCCGAACGCCGTGTCTTCCCCGCCATCGACATCGGGCTTTCCAGCACCCGCCGCGAAGAACTGCTGCTCGACGACAAAACGCTGCGTGCCGTCGTCGTCATGCGCCGTATGTTCTCAACGCTCGCCGACCAGCGCGGCATGGAGGCCATGGAGGCGCTCTTACAGCACATGTCGAAGACCAGCAACAACATCGAGTTCCTGGCAACGCTCAACAAGAGCATTCTGTAGAAATTTCATGCAGACCTGGTTTCTATTCGATTCCATCGTCAGGGGCGACCATAAAGGCCCTCCAATAGGCATCAACCGAAGCTGGGAAACCAGGCACAGGACCAGATGATCCGTAGGGGCGAGGGCGGATGATGCGGGGTTGGGAGGGCCTTTATGGTCGCCCGCGGGGTGGGGGGTGGTCGTGTTCCCGCAAGATGTCAGCGCGAGGAACAGGACGCGGGCTACGGATGTTGATGGGCTTGTTCTTAAGACAATCACAGGAGACCCACCAATGACAACCACAGCCAACATCTACCAGAACTACATCGGGGGCAAATGGCAGGGTGCAGGGAGCGGCGAAACCTTCCCCAACTACAACCCCGCCACAGGCGAACTGATCGGCCACTTTCCGCTATCCGGTGAGGCCGAGGCCAATGCCGCTGTAGAGGCCGCGCGTGCCGCCTTCGAAAAATGGCGACTGGTGCCAGCCCCCAAACGCGGCGAAATTCTCTATCGTGTTGGCGAGTTGCTCAAGCAGCACAAAGAGGAACTGGCCCGCACCATGACGCAGGAGATGGGCAAAGTTCTCAAGGAGACGCGCGGGGATGTACAGGAAGGCATCGACATGGCCTACTACATGGGCGGCGAAGGACGCAGACTATTTGGCCGCAGCGTCCCGGTAGAATTGCCCAACAAATCTGGCGTCGCCATGCGCGACCCCGTTGGCGTCGTTACGTGCATCACGCCCTGGAACTTTCCCATTGCCATCCCCACCTGGAAAATGTTTCCCGCCCTGGTTGCCGGGAACACCATCGTCATGAAACCCGCCAGCGACACACCATTAAGCGCTCTGCGCCTTGTTGAAATTCTCTATGAAGCTGGTCTGCCCGAAGGCGTTGTCAACATTGTCTTTGGCCCCGGCGGAACAGTCGGTGAAGCATTACTGCATCATCCCGATGTCGCCGTCATCTCTTTTACCGGCTCAACCGAATCGGGCCGGCACGTGGCGATAGAGGCCGCGAAATCGCTCAAACGAGTCTCGCTGGAGATGGGCGGCAAGAACGCCGTGATTGTGTTGGATGATGCAGATCTCAGCCTCGCTGTCGAGGGTATCCTGTGGAGCGCATATGGCACAACGGGGCAGCGCTGCACCGCATGCAGCCGCGTCATTGCCCACAAGTCGATTCGCCAAAAGCTGGTGGATATGCTGGTACCGCGCATCGAAGCCCTGCGCCTGGGCAATGGATTGGACGAGAGCGTAGATGTTGGGCCGGTTATCAACCACTCGCAGCTTGAGAAAATTCACTCGTATACCGCAATCGGTCAGGCCGATGGAGCCACACTGGTTACAGGCGGCTCCATCGCCAACAACGGTGAGCTAGCGCGGGGACATTTCTATCGCCTCACGCTCTTTACAGATGTGCGCCCTAATATGCGCCTGGCTCAGGAAGAAATCTTCGGTCCGACGCTTTCAGTGATCGACGTGGCATCATTTGAGGAAGCCATCGCCGTCAACAACAATACAAAGTACGGGCTGTCCAGCTCTGGCACGACGGGCGCGGAGATCCAGTTCCCCTTCGGCGGCACGCGCGGCACAGGCAATGGACACCGCGAGGCCGGTATCGCTGGCATGGATGTCTTCACCGAGTGGAAAGTCGTCTACACCGACTACAGTGGCAAACTACAGAAGGCGCAGATAGACGAATGAGCGATCTGGAAATTCGCCGCGTCTATCTCCCCGATGCCCAGGAAGCGCGCGGCGTCGTGATCGTCATCGACGTAATTCGCGCTTTCACCGTTGCCGCCTACGCCCTGGCCGGAGGCGCATCACGTCTCTGGCTCGTGCGCACAACGGACGAAGCATTCGCACTGCGCCAGCGAGCGCCACAGGCATTACTGGCAGGTGAGATCGGCGGACGCCTCATCCCCGGCTTCGACTACAATAACTCTCCATCGCTTATGGCGGCTGGCAATATAAAGGGACGAACTATCATTCAGCGCACAGGCGCGGGTACACAGGGAGCTGCAAGCGCAATCAATGCCGCCCACCTGCTCATCTGCTCTCTCGTCAATGCACGCGCAACAGCGCGCTATACGCGTCAATTAGCAGAGGAAACAGATGGAGTAGTGACGCTCCTCCCAACCGAGCAGCCTGAGCATCCCTACAATCGCCTTGGTGAAGATGCCGTTTGCGCCGATTACCTGGAAGCTCTGCTACGAGATCAAGAAAATGCCTCTACCCAACTCACGCAGAATATCGCGCGTCTTGAGTCCGCAGGCCGCTTCGATTTCTTCAAACCCGGAGACTTCGATTTCCCCATCGAGGATATCGCATTGATTAAAGCCTTTGACCGCTTCAACTTCGCCATGGTGGGTAGGCACAAACAGTGGAACGGGATTACCTATGTCGAGGTGGAAAAACTGGATATAGTGCGGTAATCAATCGCATAAGCCATCATTGAAGATCTTATGAATAATTGCCAGGGCGACCGCAAGGGTGCGCAAAACGCATCAACCGAAGCCGGGAAGCCAGGTAGGAGGCTGGGCGATCCGTAGGGGCGAGGGCGGATGATGTGGGGTTGGGAGGGCCTTTATGGTCGCCCGCGGGGTGGGGAGGTGGTCGTGTTTCCCCAAGAGGAGAGTCAGGGGAACAGGACGCGGGCGACCATAAAGGCCCTCCCTTCCGCTCCCCACCGCTCTCGCCCCTACGGATGTTGATGGGCTTGTTGTTAGTTGATGCCTATTGGGCGACCGCAAAGGTGCGCCCGTACCATACACGATTGGAATCCTAATCATGTAACCGTGTATGGTACGGGCGCACCCTCGCGGTCGCCCTGGTTGAGCTTATCCCTCTCAAACCTCGTTCTCAATTGCCCGCAGGCAGCTGCGATATCATCGCCACGTTCAGCGCGCACACTGTTACTCACCCCATGTTCATAAAGGACGTTGCGGAAGGCACGAATAGCTTCCCCACTCGGTGCTCGATAATCGGCAGAGGTCGCGTTGACCGGAATGCAGTTAACATGGGCGAATTGCTGTAGCGGCGCGAGCAACTCCCCCAGGCGGTGAGCATACTCAGGCGTATCATTGATACCCGCCAGCAGTACATACTCAAAGGTGACCTGCCGCCGCGTGGCCGCGATATAGTCCTTGCAGGCATCAAGTAATTCCTTTATTGGGTATTTGCGATTCACCGGCATCGTCCGGCTGCGCAATTCATCGGTAGGAGCATGCAGCGAGATAGCAAGGTTGACCTGGAGCGGCTCCTGGCTCAGCTTGCGAATAGCAGGAACGAGTCCCACCGTCGAAACCGTCATGTGCCGCGCGCCCAGGTAGAAGCCATCGGGACTATTGAGGATACGCAGCGTCTGCAAGACATTATCGTAGTTATGCAGCGGCTCCCCCATGCCCATCAAGACGATGTTGGTAATGCGATCAATCGGCGCGCTGCCCGGCAAACCTTTCGCTGTCCAGGGAGCGGCCCGCAGCTCACGCGCAAAGTAGAGTACCTGCGCGACGATCTCTCCCGCGCTCAAATGACGATCAAAGCCCATCTGACCCGTCGCGCAAAATGTGCAGCCGTAGGCGCAGCCCGCCTGTGAAGAGACACACACTGTAGCGCGCGCGCTATTCTCACCAAGCGGCGGATAAAGCATCAACACCGATTCGATCAGCTTGCCATCGTCCAGTTCCAACAGTATTTTGCGTGTGCGATCATCCTTAGAATGCTGCTCGCTGCGCACGATCATCGGCCCGATGCTGGCTTCTTCCTCCAGTCGCTTCCGCAGCGCAAGCGGCACATTAGTCATGGCAGAAAAATCGGTGACGAGTCGCTGAAAGAGCCAGTTATAGATTTGTTTGGCGCGAAATGCTGGCTCGCCGCGCTCTACCAGCCACTGCTGTAGCTGTGGTAGGGTGAGGCCGAGCAGGTCGGTCTTTTTCGTTATATTTGATTTTGTAATTGATGTTAATGTCATGATTTCATTATAGCATGTTTGTGCATCCACAATTGTATCAACCGTTGCAAATTCCCTGTTCCATGTGCTATAATCCGCATGGTATAATATGAGAGAGACGCATGGGATATGAAAAATGGGAAAAAAACCGCCACCCACAGCTTATCAAACGTTAGGCGCTCTGGGAGGAATGGGCTTCACAATAGTTGTTCCCATTGTACTAGGAGCCATCTTAGGAGCCTACCTTGATGGCCAATTCCATACGAAACCTTTGTTGATACTGCTCGGGCTGCTGCTTGGCCTGATTTCGGGAATATATGGGGCGTACCGTTTATTAAAACGATCAAGAAATTTATAGTCTGGATAGACGGAAGCCATCTACAACGAACAGATCCAGCATTGCGGAGCCCGTTATTTAAGGAGGACGCCGAGTGCTCTGGAAACTTCCTAACATAAAAATCGCGCCTGACGTGATCATCCCTCTCTTTCCAGATGGCTCCGGGATCACGAATACTTTACTTTGTACCTGGATAGCTATCATCGCCCTGGTTACATTATTTTATTTTGGTACTCGTCGGCGTGATCTCATCCCCCGTGGCGTACAAAATCTGGTAGAGTGGGCCGTAGAGCTGCTATTAAACCTGGTAGAGAGCGTAGCAGGGAAAGCCAATGCGAAACGATTTTTCCCCCTGGTCGCAACGTTCTTTATTTTCATCTTATTCGCCAATCTGCTGGATATTTTCCCAGGCGTCGATACTATCGGGTGGGTCGACTTGACCGCGATCCAGATGGCGCATCTTAAACCACCTACGAGCATCTTCCTGTTCGGGGATTATACCAACAAAATCGTTCCCTGGCTGCGGCCAGCTACTACCGACCTCAATCTTAATCTCGCAATGGCGCTGATTTCAGTGATCGTCACCCAGGTCTTTGGCTTCTATCTTTTAGGGCCAAAACAATACTTGCAGAGATACTTCAACTTCAGCAGCCCCATCAACTTCTATGTCGGCATACTGGAGCTTGTTAGCGAGTTTGCGCGTATCATCTCGCTCTCTTTCCGTCTCTTTGGTAATATCTTTGCAGGCACCATCGTGCTGGCAATATTCGCCTTACTGCTTCCGGTTATCGGAGGTGCTATTTTTATTCCGTTTGAATTGTTTGTCGCCGTTATTCAGGCATTCATCTTCTCACTCCTTACACTGGTCTTCTTGCAAATCACCGTTAGCAGCCACGAAGAGCATGAGCCTTCCAGTGAACACGAAGCGCGCGCAGAATTTGCGCAGAATGAGGAGAAAGAACTGGCGGGGTCAAAAAGCTGATTCCATAAAGATAGCGATTGGCCTCGCTTCTTGTAACAGCAAATGCTACTCGCAGATATTTTTCCCTGCGATTGCATAAATTGAAACGAACGAAATACAGTTTTATTTCAAGGAGGATTAACATCATGATTCCTATTCAACTCGCTGCGGCATTAGCAATCGGTCTGGGAGCAATTGGACCGGGCATCGGCATCGGCCTTCTTTCCTCCCAGGCGTACAACGCTATCGGTCGCAATCCTGAGGCAGAGCCGCTGATCCGTACAAACTTCATCATCGGTATCGCTCTTGCCGAAGCGGTCGCCATCTACGCGCTGGTCATCGCAATTCTGATCCTGTTCCGCATTGGTGGTTAACATCCCGGCATAGGGGACACAATACATCGTGCTTGCGGTGAGTACACGCTGCAACTTATCGCCGTATTGCGTCCCCTACACAGAAGAGGATGTATCCGTACTACCTCTGACAAATGGAGGAACACATTGTGGTGTACACACTCATCTTTGCCGATCTCTTCGGCGGGCTTGGGATAAATACTTTTAACTTCCTCTCGCAGCTTTTCAGCTTTGCCATCGTTTTCCTGATCCTGTGGAGATGGGGATTTCCCGCCATTATCAAAACGATGGAAAGGCGCCAGGCAGTAATTCGCGAAGGTATAGAGAACGCGGAACGCGCGAAACGCGAGTTGCAGGAAGCCAATCAACGCGCCGAACAGATCTTACTTGAAGCGCGTCGACAGGGGCAGGAGATCATCGCCCAGGCCACGAAAGCGGCGGAGCGCGAAGCCCAGCGCATCCAGGAGGAGGCGCAGGAACGAGCGCACCAGTTCGAACAACAGCAGATTGCTCGTATTCGACAAGAAGCAGCGCGGGCGCGCGAGGAACTCAGCCGACTCGTGGTCAATCTCTCGATCGATGCCGCCGGTAAAGTTATTAGTAAATCGGTTGACACGAAGGACAACCGCCGCCTGGTGGAAGAGTTCGTGAGCGCCAGCCGGACAAGGGAACAGTAATGCTAAAGGGAGCGATAGCACGCCGCTACGCCGGGGCTATCTTCGATATCGCGCGCAAGCAAAATACCATCGATCGCACGCTCGAAGACGTCGAGAAGATCGCCGACTTGTTCTCCAATCGCAAGCTGGCTTATCTACTCAACGAACCAAAGATCCCCATGCAGCGCAAAGAAGCCGCTATACGCAAGGCGCTGGAGTCTAAGGTGCTGCCTACTTCGCTCAACCTCGCCCTGCTCGTCGTCCAGCGAGAGCTGGTTGAAGCAATGCCCAACATTGCCAGAGAACTGAAACAAATGGTGCTGGACTATAAAAATGAGGCAGTCGCGGAAGTTACGACGGCAGCGCCGATGGATGAGCAGCAGCTCAACGAAATCAAGCAGGCGCTCGAACGTAGAACAGGCAAACATATTATTATGCAGACCAGGGTTCAGCCGGATATCCTCGGCGGAGTCGTCGCACGCGTTGGCGACCAGGTCATCGATGCCAGCATTCGCCACCGCCTCGCTGCACTCCAACAGCAGTTGCTGAGAGGTGTCGCGGTGGGCGTCAGCGATTTCTCTGACTTAGACGGCAATACGCCGGGTGAGGATACGGACGAAAAGCTGCGCCCCAAAAGTGAACCGAGCAAAATACAATAAGGAGGAATGACGATGGCATCATGGGCTGACGAAATCAGCGCCATCATCGAGAAAAACATCGCGGGATTCGGTGGAAGCGAAATAGAAACCGCTAGCGTCGGCACTGTCATCGCCGTGCAAGATGGTATCGCTCGCGTCTACGGCCTGCAAGATGTGAAATATCTCGAACTGGTAGAATTTCCACGTACCGGGATCATGGGCATGGCCTTTAATCTTGAAGAGGAAACGGTCAGTTGCCCCATCCTGGGTGATTACACACATCTTCGTGAAGATGACGAGGTACGCACAACGGGCCGCATTATCTCGGTACCCGTAGGCGACGCACTGATTGGCCGCGTGGTAAATCCCCTGGGTGAGCCACTCGACGACAGAGGGCCGATTGTTACCGATAAGACCCGCCCTATTGAGCGCGTGGCCCCCGGCGTCATTACACGCCAGCCGGTAAATATGCCCGTGCAGACCGGTATCAAGGCTATCGACAGCATGATTCCCATTGGTCGTGGTCAGCGCGAACTGATCATCGGTGACCGCCAGACGGGTAAGACAGCTATCGCTATCGATACTATCATTAACCAGAAGGGCAAGGACCTGATCTGCATCTACGTGGCCATCGGTCAGAAAAACTCGTCCGTTGCTCGCACCCAGGCCATCCTGGAAGAGAATGGCGCGATGGAGCATACCATCATCGTCGTGGCGGGAGCCTCTGAACCGGCACCGTTGAAGTACCTCGCGCCGTACTCGGGATGCGCGATAGGCGAAGAGATCATGGAGAGCGGACGTGACGCCCTCATCATCTATGATGACCTGACCAAACACGCGGAAGCTTACCGCAACATTTCGCTGATTATTCGCCGTCCCCCTGGACGTGAAGCCTATCCAGGTGATGTCTTCTACCTGCATTCACGCCTGCTGGAACGTGCCGCGCGCCTGAACGACGACTACGGCGGCGGCTCATTGACGGCGCTGCCCATCATCGAAACAAAGGCCAACGACATTTCGGCATACATTCCGACCAACGTCATTTCGATTACCGATGGACAGATCTTCCTTGAGACAGACCTGTTCAACTCCGGTCAGCGACCGGCCGTAAACGTCGGCCTTTCGGTCTCTCGCGTGGGTGGCAACGCGCAAAGTCGCGCCATGCGCCAGGTGGCAGGCTCGCTGCGTCTTGATCTCTCGCAGTTCCGCGAACTTGCGGCTTTTGCTCAATTTGCGTCGGACCTGGACAAGGCCACCAGGAACCGTATTGATCGTGGTCGTCGTGTGACGGAAATCCTGAAGCAACCGCAGTACGCGCCGGTGCCTGTCGAAAAGCAGGTCATGATTATCTATGCAGCTACTAACGGCTACCTGGATGATGTACCTCTCGATCTCGTTTCCGCTTGGGAGCAAGCCTTCTACCGCTACATGGATGCCAACCACCCGGAGATCGGCCAGGAAATCGTCGAGAAATCGGTGAAAGCACGCGATAAGATGTCCGACGACCTGTTGAAGCGCCTGGGCGACGCCATTAACGAGTTCAAACAGACAGCAGCGCCGCGCCCGGAGGAAAAACCGGTAACAGTGGCACAGAGCGAAATAAAGCAGGCAGAAGTGCAGCAGGAGCGGCAAAAGCAGCAAAATCAGAGCGCAGCCTCACCGCAATAGGAGGTAGGCATATGCCATCAACCAGAGAAATACGGGGGCGCATCCGGTCAGTGAAAAACATTGCTCAGATCACCAGAACCATGCAGATGGTGGCGAGCAGCAGGATGCGTAGGGCCCAGGAGCGTGTAGAACGATCGCGCCCCTATACCGAGCAATTGCGGGAGCTGGTCTCGCGGCTTGCTAATGTTGCAGTTGAAGACATTGGTGGAGAGATTGCTCTGCTCAAACAGCGCCCGGTACGCAATATCGGCTATTTGCTGATTACGCCTGATCGCGGCTTGAGCGGAGCATTGCCCAGCAACATCAACCGCAGAGCAGCGACAAGCGCCCTGGAAACCCAAAAGAAGTTCGCGGAGCAAGGCGAGCGCCCCGGCATCGATTATATTGTCGTAGGCCGCAAAGGCCGCGACTTCGTTTTGCGCAACCGGTTACCCATGCTGGCTGAATTTACGAACTATGGTGACAGGCCTTCACTACTCGACGCCTCAGCCATGGCTCAGGTAGCGGTCGATGCTTTCCTGAAAGGGGAGGTAGATGTCGTCTACCTGGTCTACGCCAGGTTCATCAACACGGTGACACAGCTGCCAACCGTTGTACAACTGCTGCCCGTGGAGCCGCCAACCGAACAAGAAGGCACTCGTAGAAATGTTGATTACATTTACGAGCCGGACGCCGCGAGCATTTTTGAAGCGCTGCTTCCGCGCTACGTGGATGTACAGGTCTACCAGGCGCTACTCGAGACGCTGGCCAGCTTTTTCTCGGCGCAAATGGTAGCGATGAAGAACGCCACCGACAATGCAAATGACCTTATTCAGGATTTAACCCTTACCTATAATAAGGCCCGCCAGGCAAGCATCACCACCCAGATTCTTGAGATTGTGTCCGGAGCCGCAGCATTATAGGTTTGTAGGGGCGCTGGGTCCTTATTCCGACTGCCCAGCAACCAGATGGACTGCGTTCCTAAGTGCAGTCAGGCAGTCGGAAAGGCGTGATTTATCGCGCCCTCAGACGGAGAAAATACATGACAACACAAACATATACAAAGGGAACAATTGTACAGGTACTCGGAGCCGTGGTAGACATTGAGTTCCCTCAGGATCAACTGCCGGAAATTTACAACGAGCTGCGCGTTCGCCCCACCGGCTCTGACAAGGACCTCTTCCTCGAAGTCGAGCAACTCCTGGGCAATAACTGGGTACGCTGCGTGGCAATGGGACCCACCGATGGCCTGCAGCGGGGTATAGAAGTAGTCGATATGGGCGGACCAATCACCATGCCCGTTGGTGAAAAAACACTGGGACGCATCTTTAACGTTCTTGGACAGGCAGTGGACAACAAGCCAGAGGTGGAGGACGCGCCGCGCATGCCTATTCATAGGCCCGCCCCCGACCTGGAAGACCAGGTGTCTACTATTGAGATATTCGAGACCGGCATCAAAGTTGTCGACCTGATCTGCCCTTTCATGAAAGGTGGTAAGATTGGCGCATTCGGCGGAGCAGGCGTCGGCAAGACCGTTATCATCCAGGAACTGATCAACAATATCGCCAAAGGTCATGGTGGCTTTAGCGTCTTTGCAGGCGTAGGCGAGCGTACCCGCGAGGGCAACGACCTCTACCATGAAATGCAGGAAGCGAAGGTAATCGACCGGCTGGCAATGGTCTTCGGCCAGATGAACGAACCACCCGGTGCGCGCCTGCGCGTGGCACTGAGCGCTCTGACCATCGCGGAGTACTTCCGCGATGAAGAGGGCAAGGACGTACTGCTCTTCATCGACAACATCTTCCGCTTCACACAGGCCGGCGCGGAAGTATCGGCCCTGCTCGGTCGAATGCCATCCGCAGTGGGTTATCAGCCCAACCTGGCGGAAGAAATGGGTGAACTGCAAGAGCGCATCACCTCGACGAAAAAAGGTTCGGTCACCTCCATGCAGGCCGTCTACGTACCTGCTGACGACTACACCGACCCTGCCCCTGCCACAACCTTCGCCCACCTTGACTCGACTCTTGTGCTGGAGCGCGCGATCTTTGAGCGCGGCATCTATCCTGCCATCGATCCGCTGTCTTCGACCAGCCGCATTCTTGACCCGAACATTGTTGGAGGCGAACACTACGATGTCGCACGCGGCGTCCAGCGCGTCCTCCAGCGTTACAAAGACCTGCAGGACATCATCGCCATCCTGGGTATCGACGAATTGTCAGACGAAGATAAGCTGACGGTGGCGCGTGCCCGCAAGTTGGAGCGCTTCTTCTCGCAGCCTTTCACGGTGGCAACCGTCTTTACAGGACTGGAAGGCCGCTACGTTCCGTTAAAAGAAACGATCCGGGGCTTCAAAGAAATCCTGGAAGGCAAATATGACCACATCGGTGAGACCAACTTCTATATGAAAGGTACCATCGATGAGGTCGTAGAAAGCTACGAGAAAGAGCAGCAGAAAGGCTAAACGATGGCGACACGCACAACTATGCATGTCGAGGTAGTGACCGCCGAGCGCGAGCTCTACAACGGCGAAGCGGATATGGTGGTCGCCCCCGGTTCGGAGGGTCAGCTTGGCATCCTGCCCAGGCACGCTGCCCTCCTGACCACGCTCCAGGCAGGTGCGATGCGCATCAAACTGGGCGGCGCTGAGGAACCCCTCTTCGTCTCGGGCGGCTTCCTCGAAGTCTCCAATAACCAGGTCACAGTGCTGGCCGACACAGCCGAACACGCCGAGGAGATCGACCAGGCCCGCGCCGAGGCTGCACGTCGCCGCGCACAGGAGCACCTGCAACAGGCCACATCGGAATCCGAACGCGCCGAACTACTCGGCGCGCTGGAGCGCGCAAGCGTCCGCCTGCGAGTCGCGGAGTTGGCACGCCGCCGCACTGCTCGCCGTATCGATATGCCTCCTCGGACGGATATCTGATACTCGTCTTTGTAGGGACGCGATTAATCGCGTCCCCATGGAGAACCTCTCCAGGTTGGTGGACGCGATTAATCGCGTCCCTACAAAAAATTTCCGCTACTGCCACCACCGATATTTCCTCCACCTCCACCCATCACCTATATCTTTACTCCTACAAAGGTAACTCTATACTAAATGTTCTCACCTTGAGAGGTCCGAAGAGATAGACGATGTCCCCATTTGTGAAGAAGGTATCCCATGATTGCTCTGCAAGCGCTGGTAGTTGGTAGATCATCGAGCCTCCCCTGCTTACCGGGTGTCACTTCTCACAAAGGCGATTACTGGTCTGTAGCCCTACCTCTTTAATGGATTGCGTGGCGCTTGTGTCAATCGCCATCCTGGTCAGGCCGGAACTGCGTGTGACTTTGGGAGCAGACTGTGATTTTTAGGTACATACTACTCATTGGCCAAAAAGAAAGGATGAGCTCCCAAGTTCTCCGACTCCACGCACGTGGGGCCACCCCACGTGCAGACGGTATGATTTATGTTGTCATCCCTCTTTCACCGCGAAGAGCAGGTAGTTCTCCACCAACACTCATATCCTCGAACGCCCCCAGGGCGTGCAGCGACGCCTTTTGCGCTGCGGAGAGACCCCTGATGCCCGTGATATCGAGTCGCTCGTAGGGCCGGTCGCGGCGCAGCGTGCGGAGAGGCTCGCCACTGTGCAGATCCCAGAGCACAATGGCTCCATCATCCCCGCAGCTCGCCAATCTGCTGCCATCAGGACTCACTTTGAGCGACTGGACGGTCCCCTGATGCGCTTCTCGCACCCGCACGCACTGCCCGCTCTGCACCTCCCACCAGCGCAACATTCCGTCACTGCCTCCACTGAGCAACAGCTCTCCACTGGGAGCCCAGCTCAGCGCAGAGACCACCCCCGGATGCCCCGCCAGGGCGCTATTGCCTGCCCCCCAGGCAGGGTGGCGCTGCCCGCTGTGAGCATCCCACACCACCAGCACCCCACCGTCGCTGCTGCCGCCACCAGAGACCAGCCGGGAGCCATCGGGGCTCCAGGCCACGCTCGTGACTCTGCCTTGATGTCCCGCCAGCCGCTGGTGCAGGGTGCCATCGGAGGCATCCCACACATACACGTGGCCATCATCGCCCCCGCCGACCAGGCGCGTGCCATCGGGACTCCAGGACACGCGACGGATCCAGGTCACGTGCGCACGACCCACCCACCGTGAGTCAGGCTTTGTCACGTCCCACACCAGCACGCCTTGCAGAAAGGTTCCGCAGGCCAGCTGCTGTCCATCGGGACTCCAGGCTACGCCGTAGAAGACGGTCTCGGGGTGGTCGAGGTCCCGCAGGACCTGGACACCTGTGCCGGTGGCTGGGTCCCACAGCCGGATGGCATTATCCCACCCGGAACTTGCCAGCAGGCTTCCATCGGGACTCCACGCGACGCCGTATACGTCCCAGCGATGGCCGCGCAACACCCTGGGCAGTGTCCCCCCTCCTCTCCCGGCCACATCCCAGAGGGTCACCAGGGTATCCGCGCCTGCACTGGCGAGCCGGGTGCCGTCCGGACTCCAGTCCAGGTCGAGGAGGGAGGCCGTGTAGCCCTGCACGACACGCAGCGACTCGCCACGCTCCACATCCCACAGACGCCAGGTGCCATCGCCACTGCCACTGAGCAGGTGACGGCTATCGGGGGTGAAGGCCAGGCCGGTCACCACGGCGCTATGTCCCTGCAGCACCACCCGCGATGTGCCCTCCTGGCCATCCCACAGCCTGATCGTGTGGTCAAAGCCGCCACTGGCCAGCGTGCCTCCATCCGGGCTCCAGGCCAGGGTTTGCACCTGCTTCGTATGCCCCACAAGCGTCTGCAGACCGCGTCGGCTTCCCGTCTCCCCGACCTCCCACAGCTTGACGGTGCCATCCCAGCTCGCACTGGCGAGTCGGCTGCCATTGGGGGCAAAGGCCAGTCCCCGCACCCAGTTGCTATGCCCCACAAGCGTCTGCGCGCAGGTAGTCGGCCCGGTCTGCTGCAGCTCCCACAGCCGAATCGTGCCCGCGAAGTCGCCACTGGCAAGCAGGCGCCCATCCGGGCTCCAGGCCAGCGAGAGGACCGCACCGGGATGCGGCAACTCCTGCAGGGGGGTGCCCAGCTTCGCATCCCACAGTCGGACGGTGGCATCAGATCCTCCACTGGCGAGCAGGTCGCCAGCAGGCGC
>WNGJ01002603.1_pt1 | contig 26182 bp, 25 predicted proteins | sample 5400611 | NCBI WGS metagenome assembly WNGJ01 (sample SAMN13153375, study PRJNA577476) | soil metagenome | isolation source: 40 cm soil or saprolite under Garry oak tree replicate 1 | place: USA:California | collected 2016-06-15
GCGCAGCCGAGCTACCGCGGGCGCGCTTTCCTGGGAGCCGTAGCGCAAGCCGATATACAGCCAGGCGATGCGCAGAATAGCGCGCCGCGAGCCGGGCAGCGCGCGTGCTGCACGCACCGAGTAATCGCGCGGCCCTTCGTGCGGCACACGCTCGACGCCGCGCGCCGCAAGCTTGCGGCAGAACGCGCTCCAGGCCCTCTGCACTGGATCCGGGCGCACCAGCTGACGCAGCGACCAGGCGAGCAGGACGAGCGTCATGACACCCAGAATCGTGAACAGGGTGGCGGTGAGGCTGCGCCAGTCGGCGTCGCGAATCCCGAGGAGCAGCATCAGGTCGCGCTGGCGCTCCGGGTTGTAGCCGAGCACCCACACGTTCCACTTGTGCGCGAGCGCGTCCCACCGGAAGCGCACGGCGCGCAGCCATTCGAGCTGCGGCCGCATCATCAGCGGCAGCGCCTCGCCCGCGGGCAGGGCGCGCGCCAGGCCGGACTGGAGGCGGCCCGGCACCGCGGCGGCGGTCGGATCGACTCGAACCCATCCGCGGCCTCTCAGGAACACCTCCGCCCAGGCGTGGGCGTCGGATTGCCGCACGGTGATGATCTGGTCCACGGGGTTCAGCTCGCCGCCCTGATAACCGGTGACCACCCGTGCCGGAACTCCCGCGGCGCGCATCATGAACACGAACGCCGAGGAAAAGTGCTCGCAAAAGCCGGCCCTGGTATCGAACAGGAATTCATCCACCGAGTTGGCGCCAAGCAGGGGTGGCTCGAGCGTGTAAACGTAGCCGCCTTCCCTGAGCAGGGCGATGGCGCGCGTCACCACTTCGGCGTCCGAGCTGGACGCGGCGCGCAGTCTTTCCGCCAGCGCGACTGTGCGCGCGTTGAACCCCGGCGGCTTGCTCAGCGCGCGCCGCAAGGCGGCCGGCTCTTCGTCGCTGCCGGGGCCCGCCGGAGCGATGACGGAAACGAGGTCGTAGCGCATTCGTGCGCGCACCGGGGAGCGGGCGAGCAGCTGGCCATCTGCGGTGTAGCGCGCGCGCTCGGGCAAGGTGGCTGCGGTTTCCAGGGCGAACAGCCAGTTGCGGTTGTGCGCCTCCAGCACCACGCCGTAGCGGTACCTTCCCCTGCCGCCTTCGAGGGGCGTGAAATCGGCGAGCGGCGTCGGCCCCGTCGACCAGCTGCGGCCGTCGAAATCCCACATCACCGGGCCGCGCCAGTAGCGCAGCGGCTGCGCTGGCGTGTCGCCTTCGAACTCGGCGCGGAACGCGATGGCGTCGGACTGCGCGAGCTGCGAGAGATTTCCCGGGCTCATGCTGTCCGACAGCCCGGTCAAGCCGCTGTAAGCGTCCTGCGGCAGGCCCCAGAGCGGGCCCTGCACGCGCGGGAAAAGGAAGAACAGCGCCAGGGCGGCTGGCACGGCGTGCGCGAGCAGCAGCGCCGCGGTGCGCAGGTTCGCGCGAGCCGGCCGTTGGGGCGCGCTGAAGCCGATCAGCGTCGCGGTGATCGTGTACAACGCGCCGCACATTACGATCGCAGTGAGCATCGACTGCGTGTACAGGAAGTTGGTGATGATCAGGAAGTAGCCGAGGAAAGCAGCTACCGCGGCGTCGCGGTGGCTGCGCGTCTCGAGCAGCTTGAGCCCGGCGAACAGCATCAGCAGGATGATCCCCGGCTGGCGCCCGAAGAGGGTGCGATACTCGATCCAGATGCCGAGCATCGCCACGGCGGCGATGCCTATCACCAGCCAGCGCGATGGCAAAGGCGCGCGATTGAGCGTGCAGTACAGGCGCCAGCCGAACAGGCACAGCGTGAGCACGGTCAGCCACCAGGGCGCGCGCAGCGCGTGCGGCGCGATCACGATCAGGAGCGAGCCGATCAACCAGGCAAGGTCGCGCGTGTCGACGAGGCGCACTTCGGGGGCGAGCGGGTGCGCTGCCTGGGTCATGAGGGCTGGTAGAGCGCGAGAGCCTGCAGGCAGGCGGCGCTGTGCGAGTCGCCGCGACGCGGCGCAATCTCCAATGCCGGCAGCCGCAGGCCGTAGTGCGCGCCGCTGCGCTCGGCGGCTAGAACCCATCCCGCCAGGCGCGACAGGCGCTGCTCGGCGCCCATGCGCGCGGGCAGCAGCCGCCAGTCGAGCCACAGCTCGGCGGCCGCCTCGCCGGTGAACTGCTTGGTGAGCATCACGTCGCTGCGGGCCACCGCCTTCCACGCCACGTGCCGCGGCGAGTCCGACGCCTGGTAGCCGCGCAGGCCGGCGAAATCGTCGTTGCCCGTGGTTTGCGTGCGCAAAGCGCCGGCCGCCGCCTCGGCGCTCGGCGGCGGCAGCGCCGAGCGCTCCGGCTTCGGATAGACCAGGCAGCGCGCAGCGGGCTCGATGTAGCTCCATGCGCGAAACAGGCCGAGCGGAAAGCGCGTTTCCAGCATCACTCGCCCGAGCGGCAGCCAGCCGCGCCGCGCCGCGGGCACTGCGAGCACCACCTCGGCGAGCCCGCCGGCGGGCACGTCGGCCACCAATTGCGAACCGGCGGCGAGATGGCGCGCGAGGATCGCCGGCCGGTCGAACCCCGGCCCGCCGTCGAGGTACAGGCGGAACTGCGCCGATTCGCCCGCGAACACCGGCTCGGCGCGGCCGACGCTGATCGCGATGCGCGCCAGATTGCGCGCGGTGTGCACCATCCCGGCGAGCCCCAAGCCGGCGAGGAGAAAGGTGAGCGCGAAGCCGAGCGACAGCGCGTAGTTGATCGAGCCGATGAGGAGAATGCCTAGCGTCGCGGCGAACAGCCAGCCGAGGCGCGCCGGCACGATATAGACGCGGCGATGGATCAGCACCACCGTGCCGTGCTCGGGCGGCGTGAAGCCGTAGAGCCAGTTGGCGAAGCGCGGATGGCGCTCGATCAGCGCGCCGATCATGCGGTTGGTCCGTCGTACTTCCAGCGTCCCTGCCAGGCTGCGCGCACCATGTCCGGATATTCCGCGCGTCCCAGGCTGCCGTTGTAGCGCCCCAGCGCGCGGAAGTAATCGCCGTCTTCGACGTCGAGATAGTGCCTGAGAATCGCGCAGCCGTACGCGATATTGGTGCGCAGGTGGAACAGGTTATGGCCCGGCTGCCCGATCTGATCCAGCCAGAACGGCATCACCTGCATGTAGCCACGCGCCCCGGCCTTCGATACCGCGTACTTGCGAAACTTGCTCTCGACCTCGATCAGGCCGAGCACCAGCTGCGGATCGAGCCGCGCGCGGGTGGCCTCGTAATGCACCGTGCGCAGCAGCTCCAGGCGCTGCCTGCGGTCGGGGATGCTCGCGGCGACGCGCTTTTCCATCTCGTTCAGCCAGCGCTGCGCATCTTGCGGCGAGCGGAAATGCAGGTTCGCCGGAGCGCGATCCGCGACCTGGGTCGACAGCCGCGCGCGCACGCTGTCGGCAAGCGGCTCGTAGATCTGCGCCCCGGCCAGCGCGGGCAGGGGCAGCAGCAGGCCAAGGAGAGCCGCGATCCGCCTCACGTGCGCAGACGTTCCTTCAGAAAGCTCCCGATCGAGTCGAGCGGCATTTCCCGCGGCTTCTCCTCGCGCCGGCCCTTGTACTCCGCGTTCCCCGCCGCGAGCCCGCGCTCGGACAGCACGACGCGGTGCGGGATGCCGATCAGATCCATGTCGGCGAACAGCACCCCGGGCCGCTCGTCGCGATCATCCATCAGCACGTCGATCCCCGCCTGCTCCAGCGCGTCGTGCAGGCGATCGGCCGCCTCGCGCACGGCGGCGCTCTTCTGATAGCCGATCGGCACCAGGCAAGCGGCGAAAGGCGCGATCGGCGCCGGAAAGACGATGCCGCGCGCGTCGTTGTTCTGCTCGATCGCGGCGGCGACCACGCGCGTGACGCCGATTCCGTAGCAACCCATCTCGAAAGGCTTCTCCGTTCCTGCCGCGTCCAGGAAGCCGGCTTTCATTGCGGATGAATACTTGGTCCGCAGCTGGAAGATGTGGCCGACCTCGATGCCGCGCACGATCTCCAGCCGCCCTTTGCCATCCGGGCTCGGGTCGCCGGCGACGACATTGCGCAGATCGGCGACTTGCGACGGCTCGGGAAGGTCCCGGCCGAAGTTGACCCCGGTCAGGTGGAACCCCTCTTCGTTCGCCCCGCACACGAAATCGCTCATCGCGGCGACGGCGCGGTCGGCGATCACCTTGACGTTCTTCGCCCCGACCGGGCCGATGTAGCCCCCCTTGCACTTCAAGGCGGCCTCGATTTCCGTGTCGCTGGCAAAGCGGAACGCGCCGATCAGCTTCTGCGTCTTGAGCTCGTTCAGGTCGTGGTCGCCGCGCAGCAGCAAAAGATGCAGGACGTCGTCGTGCACCACCGCGACGGCCTTTACGGTCTGCTTCAGATCCATTTTCAAAAACTGTGCGACGTCCTCGCATTTCGTCTTGCCGGGGGTCGGTACTTTTTTCAGCTTTACGGCGGGAGCTTTTCTAGAATCGGTGGAAATAGCCTCGGCCAGTTCCACGTTGGCGGCGTAGTCCGACTGCGGGCACCAGGCGATGGCGTCCTCGCCCGATTCGGCGAGGACGTGGAATTCGTGCGAGCCGGTGCCGCCGATCGCGCCGGGGTCGGCGGCGACGGCGCGGAACTTCAGGCCGAGGCGGGTGAAGATGCGCGTGTACGTGTCGTACATATTGCGGTACTCGCGCTCGAGGTCGGCGGAATCGGCATGGAAGGAATAGCCGTCCTTCATGACGAATTCGCGCCCGCGCAGGATGCCGAAGCGGGGACGGCGCTCGTCGCGGAACTTGGTCTGGATCTGGTAGAAGTGCTGCGGCAGCGTGCGGTAGCTCTTCAGCTCGCTGCGCGCCAGGTCGGTGACGGCCTCCTCGGAGGTCGGCTGCAGCACGAAGTCGCGCTCGTGGCGGTCCTTGAGGCGCAGGAGCTCCGGCCCGTAGGCCTGCCAGCGGCCCGACTCCTGCCACAGCTCGGCGGGCTGCACCACCGGCATCGACAGCTCGATCGCGCCGGCGCGGTTCATCTCCTGGCGCACGACAGCCTCGACCTTGTGCAGCACGCGCACGCCGAGCGGCAGCCAGGTGTAGATGCCGGCCGACAGGCGCCGGATCAGGCCGGCGCGCAGCATCAGCCGGTGGCTCGCTATCTCGGCCTCGGCAGGCACTTCCTTCAGCGTGGCGATGAAAAACCTGCTGGTTCTCATGGTCCGCACCGCCGTTGTAATTGTCGGTGGGCTGTGAAAAAATCGTTGCGCGATTCTAGCTTAAGCTAAGGCGGCGCAGCCATGCTCGACAAGGAAGGCTACCGTCCGAACGTCGGCATCGTCCTTGCCAACCAGCGGAACGAAGTCTTCTGGGGCAAGCGCGTCAATCAGCACGCCTGGCAGTTCCCGCAGGGCGGCATCGATCATGGCGAGACGCCGGTGCAGGCGATGTACCGCGAGCTCGAGGAGGAGATCGGCCTGCAGCGCGCGCATGTCCGCATCCTCGGTCGCACGCGCGACTGGCTGCGCTATGAAGTGCCGGAAAGGTGGGCGCGTCGCGCGCGCGAGTCCAACGGCGGCGCCTACCGCGGCCAGAAGCAGATCTGGTACCTGCTGCGCATGACGGGCCGCGACTGCGACGTCAAGCTGCGCGCCAGCGGCCATCCCGAGTTCGACGCCTGGCGCTGGCACGAGTACTGGGTGCCGCTCGAGGCGGTGATCGAGTTCAAGCGCGAGGTGTACCGCCAGGCGCTGATCGAGCTGCATCGTTTCCTGCTGGCGGACCGCCGCGCGCGGCTGCAGCGCGCGCTGCCGATGGGCTAGGCGCATGGAGCGGATCTACCAGGGGCTGCCGCTGCGCGAGCTCGGCGGCGACGCCGGTTTTCGCCGACCCACCCAGCCGTCGTCGGAACGCGTGACCCTAGAGTCGCCGGCGCTCGGGGTGATGACCGATTTCACGCGCGCCACACCTGCGACGATCCGCCCGCAGGCCCCGCTCGCCGGCGCCAATCAGTTCATGATCACGCGCGGCGTGCGGCTGCTGCTGGTGGTCGACGAGCACGAGAGCGTGCTCGGCGTGCTCACCGCGAACGACCTCCTCGGCGAGCGGCCGATGCTCGCCGCCACCGGGCGCGGCGTGCGGCGCGACGAGCTCACCGCGGCGGACGTGATGACGCCGGCGGAGCGCGTCGAGGTGGTCGAGCTGGCCGAAGTCGAGCGCGCCCGCGTCGGCCACGTGCTGGAGACGCTGCGCCGCGCCGGCCGCCAGCATGCGCTGGTGGTGGAGCGCGCGATGGTGCGCGGCATCTTCTCGATCTCGCAGATCGCCCGCCAGCTGGGCGTGTCGGTGCCGGCGGGCGGCGAGGTGGCGCTCACCTTCTCGGAGATCGAGGCCGCTCTCGTAAAATAGCGGCATGATCACACGAGACAGCCTGCTGTCGCTCGAGGCGTACGCGCGCCAGCGCAACGAGTTCCGCGCCAAGCTCATCGAGCACAAGAAGCGCCGCAACGTCCACCTGGGCGAGCACGTCCTGCTGCAGTTCGAGGACGAGCTCACCATCCGCTACCAGGTGCAGGAGATGCTGCGCATCGAGCGCATCTTCGAGGACGCGGGGATCCAGGGCGAGCTCGACGCCTACAACCCCTTGATCCCGGACGGCTCCAACTGGAAAGCGACGATGCTGATCGAATATCCGGAGGAGGCCGAGCGCCGCCGCATGCTGGGGCTCCTGCGCGGCATCGAGAAGCGCGTCTGGGCGCAGGTCGCGGCAAGCGAGCGCGTCTACGCCATCGCCGACGAGGATCTGGAGCGCGAGAACGACGAGAAGACCTCGTCGGTGCATTTCCTGCGCTTCGAGCTGGCGGCACCGATGCGCGCGGCGCTCGCCCGCGGCGCCGGGCTGTCGATGGGCGTCGATCATCCTCAATACCGCGTCGGCGTCGAAGTACCGGCCGATATCCGCGCTGCGCTCGCGGCGGACCTCGCTTGAGGTGGCTTCTCGTCCTGCTGATGGCCGGCTGCGCGCCGACTCAGCCGGTGAGCGACTGGGAGCGGCAGAACCGCCAGCGCCTGGTCAGCGAAGACACGGCGGCGCCGCCGTCCTATCCGCGCCGCGCCGACCTGATCGAGTTCTACGTCAGCCCGACCGCCGAATTCAGGTATTTCGTCGACGCGCGCTCGCTGAGCGTCGGCGCCGACAGGATCGTGCGATTCACGCTTGTCGCGCGCAGCCCGAGCGGCGTCGACAACGTGAGCTACGAAGGCATCCGCTGCCCTCGCGAGCACCGGCTTTACGCCGTCGCGCGCGCCGAGGGCAGCTGGAGCAGCGGGGACAGCGACTGGCGGGAATTCCCCCGGGGCACATCGCTCAGCTGGCAATATGCGCTGGCGCAGCATTTCTTCTGTCCGCACCGCGATCCGATCCGCAGCGCCGCGGAGGGCGTCGACGCGCTGCGGCGCGGTAGCCACCCGTCGGTCTATGTCGAGCCGAAAAATCTCGGCGGCGGCAACTAGAGCACGACCAGGTTATCGCGGTGGATCAGCTCGGGCTCGTCGAAGTAGCCGAGGACCGACTCGATCTCGGCTGACGGGCGGCGCATGATCTGCCGCGCCTCGGCCGCCGAGTAGTTGACGAGGCCGCGCGCCACCTCGCGGCCTTGCGGGTCGAGGCAGCCGACCACCGCCCCGCGGTCGAACTCCCCGGACACCTCGACGACGCCGATCGGCAGCAGGCTCTTGCCGTCGCGCACCACCGCCTTGACCGCGCCGGCATCGAGGCGCAGCCGGCCGGTGACGGTCAGGTGGTCGGCAAGCCATTGCTTGCGCGCGGCGAGCGGCACGGTCTGCGCGCTCAGCAGCGTGCCGAGGCGCTCGCCCTGCGCGAGGCGCACCAGCACCTCGGGCTCGCGCCCCGAGGCGATGACGGTGTGCGCGCCGCTGCGCGCGGCGCGCTTTGCCGCCTGCACCTTGGTCAGCATGCCGCCCTTGGCGAGCGCGCTGCCGCTGCCGCCCGCCATCGCCTCGAGCCGCGGATCGCCGGCCTGCGCCTGCTCGATCAGTTTCGCTTTTTGATCCCTTCTCGGGTCGGACTCGTAGAGCCCGGCCTGGTCGGTGAGCAGGATCAGCGCGTCGGCCTCGACCAGGTTGGTGACCAGCGCGCCGAGCGTGTCGTTGTCGCCGAACTTGATCTCGTCGGTGACCACGGTGTCGTTCTCGTTGATCACCGGGATCACGCCGAGCTCGAGCAGCGTGCGCAGCGTGGTGCGCGCGTTCAGATAGCGCTGCCGGTCCGCCATGTCGGCGTGGGTGAGCAGCACCTGCGCAGTGTGCAGGCCGTGCTCGCGGAAGCAGCTCTCGTAGCACTGCACGAGGCCCATCTGCCCGACCGCCGCGGCCGCCTGCAGCTCGTGCATGCTGTGCGGGCGGCGCGTCCAGCCGAGCCGCTGCATGCCCTCGGCAATCGCGCCGCTCGAGACGAGGATCGTGCGCCGCCCCATCTGCCGCAGGCGCGCGATCTGCGCCGCCCAGCGCGCGATCGCCTCGACATCGAGGCCGCGGCCGGCGTGGGTCACGAGCGACGTGCCGACCTTCACGACCAGGGTCTTCGCCTGCGAGATCATTTCTTGGAGAGCTCGCGGGCGACTGCCGAGCATACCTGTTTTGTTCCTGTGGCGCTGATAGCAGCCACTTTGAACCATGGCCGTTTCCAGCGCAATTGGTTCAGGATCTTCCTGATGCGCGCGTCGGCGTCCTCGGCCGCGTCGATCTTGTTGAACAGCAGCCAGCGCGGCTTGCGATACAGCGCGTCCTCGTATTTCTTCAGCTCGGCCGCGATGACCCTGGCGTCGCGTGCCGGATCCTCCTGTGTGAGGTCGATGATGTGCAGCAGCAGCCGCGTTCTCGACAGATGGCGCAGGAACTGGTGGCCGAGCCCGGCGCCTTCGGCGGCGCCCTCGATCAGCCCGGGGATGTCGGCGATCACGAAGCTGGCATCGCCCACCCGGACCACGCCGAGCGAGGGGTTGAGCGTGGTGAACGGATAGTCGGCGACTTTCGGACGCGCGCTCGACACCGCGCGGATGAAGGTGGACTTGCCGGCGTTCGGCAGGCCGAGCAGGCCGACGTCGGCCAGCACGCGCAGCTCGAGCCCAAGGCTGCGGCTCTCGCCGGGCGCGCCGCGCGTGAACTGACGCGGGGCGCGGTTGACGCTCGACTTGAAATGCAGGTTGCCGAGGCCGCCCTGACCGCCGCGCGCGAGCAGCGCGCGCTCGCCGTCGCGAGTGAGATCCGCCACCAGCGCTGCGCTCGCCGCGTCGCGGATCACGGTGCCGACCGGCACGCGCAGCTCCAGGTCGCCGCCCGCCCTGCCGTTGCAGTCGGCGCCGGCGCCCCTGCCGCCGCTCTGCGCGCGGTGGATGCGCGCGAAGCGGTAATCGATGAGCGTATTGACGTTGCGGTCGGCGCGCGCCCACACGCTGCCGCCGCGGCCGCCGTCGCCGCCGTCGGGGCCGCCGCGCGGCACGGACCTCTCGCGCCGGAACGAAGCGGCGCCGTCACCGCCCTTGCCGGCGTGCACCTCGATCTTCGCTTCGTCGATGAACTTCATGGCCCTGAAATGAAAAAGCCCCATCGGTGTCGACAGGGCCTTTTTTGGAGGAGCGTCCGGCTTACGCCGGCGAGTTTTCCGAGATTATGCTCACGGTCTTGCGCGAGTCCTCGCCTTTCACCGCATACTGAACCTGGCCGGCGACGCGCGCGAACAGCGTGTGGTCGCGCCCCATGCCGACGTTCGCGCCGGGATGCACCTGCGTGCCGCGCTGGCGCACCAGGATCTGCCCGGCATTGACGCGCTCGCCGCCGAACGTCTTGACGCCGAGGCGCTTGGCCTTGGAATCGCGCCCGTTGCGCGAGCTGCCGCCTGCTTTCTTGTGGGCCATGCCTTACCCCTGCAGGATATCGTCTATGCGGACCTCGGTGTACGACTGCCGATGGCCCTGCGTTTTCTGGTAGTGCTTGCGCCGGCGCAGCTTGAAGATTTTTAGTTTCTCACCGCGTCCGTGCGCCACCACCGTGCCCTTCACCTTGGCGCCGGAGACGAGCGGCGCGCCGATCTTCAGGTTGTCGCCTTCGCCGACGAGCAACACCTCGTCGAAAGAGATCGCCGCGCCGACTTCCGCCGGCAGCGCCTCGACGCGCACCTGGGCGCCCGACTGGACGCGGTATTGCTTGCCGCCCGACTTGATCACTGCGTACATTGGCTCGTTGCTCCGGACTTGCGTCTTGCATCAGCAAAGACTTGGAATTATAAGCGAATCATGAGTTTTGTGTCCATGCTGGCGCCGGTCGCGCAGGATCTGCAGCGCGTCGATGCGCTGATCCGCCGGCGACTCGAATCGGACGTGGCGCTGGTGCGCCAGGTCGCCGAATACATCGTCACCTCGGGCGGCAAGCGGCTGCGGCCGGCGCTGCTGCTGCTCGCGTGCGGCGCGGCGGGTTATCGCGGCGAAGCTCGCCTGCAGCTCGCCGCGGTGGTCGAGTTCATCCACACCGCCACCCTGCTGCACGACGACGTGGTCGACGCATCGCAGCTGCGGCGCGGGCACAGCACCGCCAACGCCGCCTTCGGCAACGCCGCCGCGGTGCTGGTCGGCGATTTTCTCTATTCCCGCGCCTTCCAGATGATGGTCGAGGTCGACGACATGCGCGTCATGCAGGTGCTCGCCGAGGCCACCAACGCCATCGCCGGAGGCGAGGTGCTGCAGCTGATGGGGAGCCACGACCCCGAGGTCGACGAGACGCGCTATCTCGAGGTGATTCGCCGCAAGACGGCGAAGCTGTTCGAGGCCGCCGCGCGGCTCGGCGGCGTGCTCGGCGGCGCGCCCCGGTCCCTGGAGGACGGGCTGGCCGATTACGGCAGGCACGTCGGCACCGCGTTCCAGCTGATCGACGACGTGCTGGATTATTCGGGCGACGCGACGGCGATCGGCAAGAGCCTCGGCGACGACCTCGCCGAGGGCAAGCCGACGCTGCCGCTGATCTATGCGCTGCGCGCCGGCACGGCGCAGCAGGCAGCTGTGGTGCGGCACGCGATTCTCGAAGGCGGGCGCGAGGACTTCGGCGGGGTGCTGGAGGCGATCCGGGCCTGCGGCGCGCTCGATTACGCGCGCCAAGCGGCGCAGCGCGAAGCGCAGGCGGCAGCGCGGGCGCTGGAGCGGCTGCAGCCCTCGGAATTCAGGGATTGTTTGCTAGAATTGGCGTCCTTCTCGGTGGCGCGCCGCAGCTAGCTTTTGTCCGGCATCGGGGTGTAGCTCAGCCTGGTAGAGTACTGCGTTCGGGACGCAGGTGTCGCTGGTTCAAATCCAGTCACCCCGACCACTCGTTTGTTCTCCCGGTAGATAATCGCGCGATGGGCAAGCTGATCGTGCTGGTGCTGCTCGTGGTGGTCGCCGTCTGGCTGCTGCGGCGCGCGTTGCGCTCCGGCGAGCGGCAGGACTTCGACAGCAAGCCGCCGGTGCACGGCGAGCTGGTGAGCTGCGCGCATTGCGGCGTGCACCTGCCGCGCAGCGAGGCGCGCACCGCGGGCGAGCGGCTCTACTGCAGCGAGGAGCACGCCCGGCTCGGGCCGGGGCGGCGCTGATGCCGGCCACGGCGCGCTATCCGGAGCTGTTCCTCGCGCCCGAGGAGCGCACGCCGGAGTCGTTCTGGATCTCGCTGCGCTACTTCAACCTGTACCGGGTTGTGCTGGCGGGGCTGTTCTTCACCCTCAGCCTGGTCTACGGCGATGCACTCAACCTCGGCGCGCACTCGCTGTATCTGTTCCGCCTGGTCGCCGCCGCCTACATGGTGGCGGGGATCGTGTTCCACGCCGGCCTGAGGCGCTGGCGCGAGCACTTCAACGTGCAGCTGACGCTGCAAGCCTGCGCCGACGTCGTCGCCATCACGCTGCTGATGTATGCGAGCGGCGGCATCCGCAGCGGCCTGGGCGTGATGCTGCTGATCTCGCTCACCGGGGCGGCGATCGTCGCGCCTCGGCGCCTGAGCTTCCTCTATGCGGCGCTCGCCACGATCGCGCTGCTCCTCGAGCAGGGGTACTGGGTGCTGCTGCAAGATGTGCCGAGCGCGGGCTTCGTCCAACCCGGGCTGCTGGCGATGGGCTGCTTCGCCACCGTCGGGGTCACCGGATGGCTCGCGCAGCGCGTCGCCGCCAACGAGGCGCTGGCGCGCCAGCGCGGCCGGGCGCTCGCTACACAGACGCGCGTCAACCAGCTGGTGATCCAGGACATGCAGGACGGGGTGCTGGTGCTCGACCGCGAGGGCCGCGTGCTCCAGCACAACCCGCAGGCGCAGCGCCTGCTCGCGGCCGAGAGGCTGCTCGGCGCGGGGATCGCCGAGCTGCTGCCGGGCTTCGGCGGGCGCTGGCGCGCCTGGCGCACGGGCGATGCCGCGGCGGGCGGGCCCGCCGACCTTGCCCTGCTCGGGCGCGACATCCGGCTGCGGCTGCTCGACACCGGCACCGACGAGCAGTTCAGCGTAGTGTTCATCGAGGACATGACGCGCACGCGCGAGCAGGCGCAGCAGATCAAGCTCGCCGCGCTCGGCCGGCTCACCGCCAACATCGCGCACGAAATCCGCAACCCGCTCGCGGCGATCAGCCATGCAGCGGAGCTTCTCGACGAGGAGAACCGGGGCGGCGACCGCGAGCGCCTGACCCGTATCGTCCACGACAACACGCAGCGCCTCGAGCGGCTGGTGGCCGAAGTGCTGCAGCTCAACCGCCGCGACCGCATCTCGGCCGAGCGCATCCGCCTCGACGCCTGGCTGCCGGGCTTCATCGCCGAGTTCGTCGCCAACGAGTCGGTGCCGGCCGCGCGCCTGGGCATTGGCGCCACGCGCGAAGCCTGGGTCGAGTTCGACCGCGAGCACCTCCACCAGGTGATGTGGAACCTGCTGCGCAACGCGGTGCGCTACGCGCGCAGCGAGCCGCGCAGCGTGCGCATCGCGCTGGGCGGTTTCGCCGGTCGAGTAGAATTGAGCGTCATCGACAACGGCCCGGGAGTGCCGCCGTCGAGCCAGGGCCAGCTGTTCGAGCCGTTCTTCACCACCGACAGCAAGGGGACCGGCCTGGGTCTGTATCTGGCGCGCGAGCTGTGCGCCGCCAACCGGGCGTTGCTCGAATACGTCAACGACATGCCGGGAGCGCATTTCAGGATCGTGATCAGGGAGGCGCGCGCCGCATGAAGCGCGCCGAGCGGCGCGCCGCTTCGCGCGGCGCCAGCGTCCTGGTGGTCGACGACGAGCCCGACATCCGCGAGCTGCTCGAGCTGACGCTGGTGAAGATGGGGCTCGACGTGGAGAGCGTCGGCTCGATCGCCGAGGCGAAGGAGCGGCTGAAGAGCGACCGCTACGACCTCTGCCTCACCGACATGCGGCTGAGCGACGGCGAAGGCCTCGAGCTGGTGCGCCATATCGCCGGCCTGGGCGTCGACCTGCCGGTGGCCGTGATTACCGCCCACGGCAGCACCGAGAACGCGGTCGCCGCGCTCAAGGCGGGCGCCTTCGACTACGTCTCCAAGCCGGTCGGCCTGGAGCAGCTGCGCGCACTGGTGAAATCGGCGCTGTCGCTGCCCGATTCCGCCGCCGCGCCGGCCAAGGGTCAGCGGCTGCTCGGCGAGAGCGCACCTCTCGCCCAGGTGCGCGAGCTGATCGGCAAGCTCGCCCGCACCCAGGCTCCGGTATACATCTCGGGCGAGTCGGGCAGCGGCAAAGAGCTCGCGGCGCGCCTGATCCACGAGAACGGCGCGCGCCGCGACAAGCCCTTCGTGCCCGTCAACTGCGGCGCGATTCCCGATACTCTCATGGAGAGCGAGTTCTTCGGCTACAAGAAGGGCGCGTTCACCGGCGCCGCCGAGGACCGCGAAGGCTTCTTCCAGGCGGCGAGCGGCGGCACGCTGTTCCTGGACGAGGTCGCCGAGCTGCCGCTCGCGATGCAGGTGAAGCTGCTGCGCTCGATCCAGGAGAAGCGCGTGCGCAAGGTCGGCGCCACCCAGGAAGACCCGGTCGACGTGCGCGTCATCTGCGCCACGCACCAGAATCTCGCCGCGCTGGTGGGCGCCGGGCGCTTCCGGCAGGACCTGTTCTACCGCCTCAACGTGATCGAGCTGGGCATGCCGCCGCTGCGCGAATGCCGCGAGGACATCCCGCTCATCGCCGCCGCGATCCTGCAGCGCCTGGCGGCCCAGGCCGGCACCACCCCTGCGCAGCTCACGCCCGCGGCGTCCGACGAGCTCATGCGCTACGGCTTCCCCGGCAACATCCGCGAGCTCGAGAACATTCTGGAGCGGGCGCTCGCTTTGAGCACAAGCCAGGAGATCGGCAGCGAGGACCTGCGGCTCACGCCGCCGCAGGCGGTGGCGGAGGAGCGCGCCGAGAGCAGCTCGGGGGAAGCGCTGCCCGACTACCTCGACGGCCTGGAGCGCAAGGCGATCCTCGATGCGCTGTCGAAAACCGGGTTCAACCGTACGGCGGCGGCCAAGCTTCTCGGCATCACCTTCCGGCAGCTGCGCTACCGGATGCAGCGCCTCGGCATCCGCGATGAAAATCGGCCCTGACGGCCTGCTGCCGCAGGCGCGCTACATCGCCTCGCCGAATTGCGACGAGCGTCCGCCCGGGGCGGCGATCACGCTCCTCGTCGTGCACTCGATCAGCTTGCCGCCGGGGCAATACGGCGGCGACGCGATCGAGCTGCTGTTCACCAACCGGCTCGACCCCGCCGCGCATCCGTATTTCCGCGACATCGCGACTCTGAAGCTGTCGTCGCACTTTCTCGTGCGGCGCGACGGCGAGCTGCTGCAGTTCGTGCCGGTGCAGCGGCGCGCGTGGCACGCCGGCGCGTCGTGCTGGCGCGGCCGCAGCCGCTGCAACGACTTCTCGATCGGCGTGGAACTCGAAGGCGTCGAGGAAAGCGCGTTCGAGGACATTCAATATGCGCGCCTGAACGAGCTGCTGCGCGCGTTGCGCGGCTCGCTTCCCCTGAGCGACGTCGCCGCGCACAGCGACGTGGCGCCGGATCGCAAGACCGATCCCGGCGCGCACTTCGATTGGGCGCGCCTGCTCGCCGACCTCGCACGCTGACTAGATGTAGTGGTCGGCAGGTCGCACCGAACTACGGATTGTTGTTTTGTTGCGCCGCGTCAAGCGCATTGCCGCGCCGCCGTCGCGTCGCCACGACAATTTTTTTCGCTTGCCTGGCTTGCAAAAAGTTTCCGCGTTGGGTTACAGTCCACTAAACCTAGTCCAAAGGGACTACTAGAGCACTAAATCTAGTAGGTGAGGGTGGGTTTGTCCGGGAACGCGGGAGGCACGAGAATGCAGATTGCTCAGGAAGACGCCACGGCAAGCGCTGCGCTGGACGTAGCCCTTCCTGAGTCGAGTACGGGGGGGCGCAGCCCCTATTCCGAGTACAAGCTGATCCGCCGCAACGGCGCGGTGGTCGGCTTCGAGCCGGCCAAGATCACGGTGGCGGTGACCAAGGCGTTCCTGGCGGTGAACGGCAGCCAGGCCGCCGCCTCGGCGCGCATCCGCGAGCTCGTCGCCAGCCTCACCGAGGCGGTGGTCGGCGCGCTGATGCGCCGCCAGCCGCAAGGCGGCACCTTCCACATCGAGGACGTGCAGGATCAGGTCGAGCTGGCGCTGATGCGCTCGGGCGAGCACGACGTCGCCCGCGCGTATGTGTTGTATCGCGAAGAGCGCGCCAAGCTGCGCGCCCAGGAAAAAGCCGCCAGAACGAATCATGCTCGTGTCCACGTAGTTGAGAACGGGGAGCGACGGCCCCTTGACCGGGACGCGCTGCAGCGGCTGGTGGTCGCCGCGTGCGAAGGCGTCGCCGACGCCCTTCCCGAGCCGATCCTCGAGGCGACGCTGCGCGACCTGTACGACGGCGTGCCGATGGACGAAGTGCGCAAGTCGGCGGTGCTCGCCGCGCGCGCCCTGATCGAGAAGGATCCGGCCTACAGCTATGTCACGGCGCGGCTGCTGCTCAATATCATCCGGCTCGAGGTGCTCGGCGAGGAAGCGAGCCAGGGGGAGATGCAGACGCGCTACGCCGCCTACTTCCCGCAATGCGTGGCGCGCGGCATCGCCGCCGAGCTGCTGGATCCCGACCTAGCTCGCTTTGATTTAGATAAACTGGGAAAATCTCTCAAGGCGCGGCGCGACCTGCAGTTCGGCTACCTCGGCCTGCAGACGCTGTACGACCGCTACTTTCTCCACGTGCACGGCCGGCGCATCGAGCTGCCGCAGGTGTTCTTCATGCGCGTGGCGATGGGCCTCGCCCTGAGGGAGAAGGACCGCGAGCAGCGCGCGATCGAGTTCTACAACGTGCTGTCGAGCTTCGATTTCATGAGCTCGACGCCGACCCTGTTCAACGCCGGAACGCAGCGCTCGCAGCTCTCCAGCTGCTACCTGACCACGGTGTCCGACGACCTCGACGGCATCTACGAGGCGATCAAGGAGAACGCGCTGCTCGCCAAATACGCCGGCGGCCTGGGCAACGACTGGACCCCGGTGCGCGCGCTCGGCTCGCACATCAAGGGCACCAACGGGAAATCGCAGGGCGTGGTGCCGTTCCTCAAGGTGGTCAATGACACGGCAGTGGCGGTGAACCAGGGCGGCAAGAGGAAAGGCGCGGTCTGCTCCTACCTCGAGACCTGGCACCTCGACATCGAGGAGTTCCTCGAGCTGCGCAAGAACACGGGCGACGACCGGCGGCGCACGCACGACATGAATACGGCGAACTGGATCCCGGACCTGTTCATGAAGCGCGTGATGCAGAACGCGGACTGGACGCTGTTCAGCCCGTCGGACGTGCGCGAGCTGCACGACAAGTTCGGCAAAGCCTTCGAGGAAAGCTACCTGCGCTACGAGGACCAGGCGGCGCGCGGCGAGCTCAAGCTCTACAAGAAGGTTCCCGCGGTCCAGCTGTGGCGCAAGATGCTGTCGATGCTGTTCGAGACCGGGCATCCGTGGATCACGTTCAAGGATCCCTGCAACCTGAGAAGCCCGCAGCAGCACGTCGGCGTGGTGCACAGCTCGAACCTGTGCACGGAGATCACGCTCAACACCTCGCGCGACGAGATCGCGGTGTGCAATCTCGGCTCGGTCAATCTGGTCGCCCACATGACCGATGCAGGACTGGATTTCTCGAAATTGAAAGACACCATCCGCACCGCGATGCGGATGCTCGACAACGTCATCGACATCAACTACTACGCGGTCAGGAAGGCGCACGACTCCAACAAGCGCCATCGCCCGGTCGGCCTCGGCATCATGGGCTTCCAGGACTGCCTGCACCGGCTGCGCATTCCCTACGCCTCGCAGGAGGCCATGGAATTCGCCGACCGTTCGATGGAAATGGTCGCGTACGCGGCGTACTGGGCCTCCACCGAGCTGGCCGAGGAGCGCGGCCGCTACTCGAGCTTCCCCGGCTCGCTGTGGGACCGCGGCATCCTGCCTCCCGACACGCTGGATCTGCTTGCCGCCGAGCGCGGCGGCTATGTCGAGCTCGACCGCTCATCGCACCTCGACTGGAACGCGCTGCGCGCGCGCATCCAGCGCCACGGCATGCGCAATTCCAACTGCATCGCCATCGCGCCCACGGCCACCATCGCCAATATCGTCGGCGTGTCGGCGTCGATCGAGCCGACCTTCCAGAACCTGTTCGTGAAGTCGAACCTCTCGGGCGAGTTCACCGTGGCGAACGAGTACCTGGTGGCTGACCTGAAGAAGGCCGGCCTGTGGGACCAGGTGATGATCGCCGACCTGAAGTACTTCGACGGCAACCTGGCGCGCATCGACCGGGTGCCGGCGGGGCTGCGGCGGCTCTATGCCACGGCGTTCGAGGTCGAGCCGAAATGGCTGGTCGAGGCCGGGGCGCGCCGGCAGAAATGGATCGACCAGTCGCAGTCGCTCAATATCTACATGGCGGGCGCCTCCGGCAAGAAGCTCGACGAGACCTACAAGCTGGCCTGGATCCGCGGCTTGAAGACCACCTACTACCTGCGGGCGATGGGCGCGACGCATGCGGAGAAATCAACGGTCAAGGTGGGCCAGTTGAACGCGGTGCCGACTGAAGGCGCCGAAGAACCCAAGTTCTGCTCTGTCGACACGCCGGATTGCGAGGCGTGCCAGTGATCGCGCTCGCCGGCCGGGCCTTCGCCGGGCCGTTCCTCCTGCCGCTGTGGTCGGCGCCGCGCGGCGCCGGGCTGTATGCGGTGATGGTACCCGGCTGGCGCCTTCTCACCTTCCGCGCGCTCCACTTCGGGCAGGCGGAGGATTTCTCGGCGCGCGAGCTCCTCGGCCCCGAAACGCCCAGCCTGAAGGCGTTCATGCTGGCGCAGGCGCTTCGCACCAACAAGAACGAGAGATAGGGAGGCGGCGCGATGCTCAAATTCGAGGAACTCGCCGTGCAGCCGGGCTTTGTCCCGCGTAGCGCCGGCACCGAAGAGCCATCGCCGGCCGCCTTCCGCAGGGTGACGGTCGAGGACAAGAAGGTCATCAACTCCAAGGCCGACGTCAACCAGCTGGTGCCGTTCAAGTACAAGTGGGCCTGGGAAAAGTACCTCGCCGCCTGCGCCAACCACTGGATGCCGCAGGAGATCAACATGAGCCGCGACATCGCGCTGTGGAAGGATCCCGGCGGCCTCACCGAGGACGAGCGCAGGCTGGTGAAGCGCAACCTCGGGTTCTTCGTCACCGCCGATTCGCTCGCTGCCAACAACATCGTGCTCGGGACCTACCGCCACATCACGGCACCCGAGTGCCGGCAGTACCTGCTGCGCCAGGCGTTCGAGGAGGCGATCCACACCCACGCCTACCAGTACATCGTCGAGAGCCTCGATCTCGACCAGGGCGAGGTGTTCAACGCCTACCACGAGATCGCGTCGATCCGCGAGAAGGACGAGTTCCTGGTGCCGTTCATCGACACGCTCACCGACCCCGCTTTCGTCACCGGCACCCCGCAGAATGACCAGGCGCTGCTGCGCAGCCTGATCGTGTTCTCCTGCCTGATGGAGGGCCTGTTCTTCTACGTCGGCTTCACCCAGATCCTGTCGCTCGGGCGGCAGAACAAGATGACCGGCGCCGCCGAGCAGTACATGTACATCCTGCGCGACGAGTCGATGCACTGCAATTTCGGCATCGACCTGGTGAACCAGATCAAGCTCGAGAACCCGCACCTGTGGACGCCGCAGTTCCGCGACGAGATGGGCGAGCTGTTCTGCCGCGCGGTCGAGCTCGAGTACCGCTATGCCGAGGACACCATGCCGCGCGGCGTGCTGGGGCTGAACGCGCCGATGTTCAAGGAGTACCTGCGCTTCATCGCCAACCGGCGCTGCCAGCAGATCGGGCTCGACGCGCTCTATCCCGGGGCGGCCAACCCGTTCCCGTGGATGAGCGAGATGATCGACCTGAAGAAGGAGCGCAATTTCTTCGAAACCCGCGTCATCGAGTATCAGACCGGCGGCGCGCTGAGTTGGGACTAGACAGGGGGATGCAACCGTGCAAGAGCACTGGAGCGAGATGCACCGAGTGACCGCGTGCAAGGCGGAAGAGGACTACCGGCTGTGGCTGCGTTTCGAGGACGGCCTCGAGGGCAGCGTGTTCCTCGGCAATCTCCTCGAGATCGGCGCCTTCCAGCTGTGGCGCGACGTGCGCGAGTTCGAAAAGGTCAGCGTCGACCCGCAGACGGCGACGGTCACCTGGGAGGGCGGCATCCGGCTCGACCCCGACATCCTCTATCATGACGTCGCGTCAAGGAGCGCGATGCACCCAATTCAGCATGCCGGCGCGGGAAAGCCGCGGTCGGCGGTTGGATAGTCCGGGCCGGCAGGGCCGGGCTTCTTTTGTTCAACTACCTTGAAGGAGATTGAGCATGGCGAAGAAAAAAGCGAAAAAAGGCGGAAAGAAAAAGAAAAAGAAGAAAGCATCAAAAAAGAAGAAGAAGTCATTGAAGAAAGCTGGTAAGAAAAAGGCGGCAGTTAAAAAGAAATCCGCCAAGAAGAAGAAAAAGGCGGGAAAGAAGAAAAAGGCGAAGCAAGCCGCCACAACTCAGGCCAGCCCTGCGGCACCGACGGCACCTGCACCTGCCTCACCGCCGTCCACCGCTGCGACTCCAGGCGCGAGAACCGCGCTGAATCCAGCGGCCGCATGGCCGTTTCCCACCGGTTCCCGGCCGTAACCGGGACCCGGGAGAAATGAGGCGAGGGGCGCAAGCCCCTCGCCAGCCCTCGAAGCTCAGCGGACCGGCTTGGTCAATCGGCCCAAGATCGGGGACTTAGGCCGGTCCGCGAGGCTTCACCCGATTCCGGCCGGCGCCGGAACCGCTGCAGGGGCATTTTACCGACGCTACCGCCAGGTCCTTGCGAACTTGAAAACAATTGTCGAAACAAGCCTTTTGCAAACTATCATTCCGCAGGGCATCAACCTCAGAAGCTATTGACAATGTTGGCGTTTCTCCCCAGAATGCCGATATGCTGCACCACAGCATTTGTGCTGACGGCAAAACAAAACCGCAAGCACGTCTGGCCCGTTCTTAGGGCAAGCTTCATCTCGAGTTGCAACAAGCCGGAGGTGTACATGAACGCTTCGACGCTGGTGCTTCGCGCCGCCGCCGTTCGCGCTTACGAGTCGGCCAAGACCTTGCTCGCCATGCTCGGGCTGGCTGCTCTGGCGGGGGTTCTTTTCCTGCCGCTGCAGCACGAGTCCGCCGTCAAGGCTGTTCCCGGCCTGGACGGGGACGCCATGAAGACCGCGCGCATCGCCGCGGGCCCGATTCAGGCGGCGGCAGAAACGCCGCGCGAGCGCGAGCAGCGTCTCGTGACCGAGTTCATCGCCAAGCGCTACCGCGTCTCCGAGCAGGCGGTGGGCGGTTTCGTCTCGACGGCATACCGCGCCGGCGATCAATACGCGGTGGATCCGCTGCTGATCCTGGCCGTGATGGCCGTCGAATCGCGCTACAACCCGGTGGCGGAGAGCCAGGTGGGCGCCAAGGGCCTGATGCAGGTGATGCCCAAGTTCCATCTCGACAAGCTGAGCGACCATGGCGGCGAGCACGCGGTGCTCGAGCCCGAGGTCAACATCGTGGTCGGCGCCAGGATCCTGCGCGAGTACCTGCGCCGCTTCGGCGACACCGAGGCGGCGCTGCAGATGTACGCCGGCGCCTACGACGAGCCGACGGCGCAGTACGCGGCGAAGGTGTTCGCCGAGCGCGCCCGCCTCGAGGGGCTCAGGCAGAAGGCGAAGAAACAAAGCGTGTAATGCGCGCGGCGGCCTCTTCGAGGTCGTCCATGCTGCGCGTGTAGGCGAAGCGCACGAAGCGCGCCGTGCCGTTCGCGCCGAAATCGACGCCTGGCGTGGCGGCGACGGCTTCCTTCTGCAGCAGATCGAGGCTGAAGCGCTTGGCGTCGCCGCCGCAATCGGCGTACACGTAGAACGCGCCGTGCGGTTCCGCCGGGATCGACAGTCCGGCGCGGCGCAGCGCCGGGACCAGGAAGTCACGCCGTCTTGCGAATTCGTTTCTTCGCCCTTCCAGAATCGAAACTGTCTCGGGCAGGAAGGCCGAGCAGGCGGCGTGCTGCGAAGGAGCCGGCGCGGAGATGAACAGGTGCTGCGCCAGCTTCTCGAAGCTGCGAACTGCACTCTCCGGGAGCACGACCCAGCCCAGACGCCAGCCGGTCATGCAGAAGTACTTCGAGAAGCTGTTGATCAGCACCACCTCGCCGGGCAAGCCCAGGGCGCTCCAGGGCTCGGTGCCGTACACCAGGCCCTGGTAGATCTCGTCGACGAGCAGCACGCCGCCGCGCTCGGCGATAAAGCCGGCGATGCGTGCCAGCTCGGATTTTTCGATCGAGGTCCCGGTCGGATTCGATGGCGAGCCCACCAGCAGGCCCTTGGTGCGCGGCCCCCATGCCGCGCGCACCATCTCGAGCGTCGGCTGGAAATGGCCGGCCACCGAGACCGGTAGCGTGCGCGCGACGCCCTCGAAAGCGCGCACGAAGTGCCGGTACCCCGGGTAGCCGGGGTCGGGGACCAGGATCTCGTCGCCCGCGTCGACGTACAGCGCTGCGACCGTGAGCAGGCCGCCGGAGGCTCCCGAGGTGACGGCGATTCTTGCAGGCTCTACTTGAGCAGAGAACTTCGATGCATAGTGCCCGGCAATCGCTTCGCGCAGCCTGGGCAGGCCGAGCGTCGCCGTGTAGGCGGTCAGGCCGTCGCGCAGGGCCTGCACGCCCGCCTCGACCACCGGCGCAGGGGCGGTGAAGTCCGGCTCGCCGATCTCCATGTGCACCACGCGCCGACCGGCGGCCTCCAACGCGTGCGCGCGCGCGAGCACGTCCATCACTTCGAAAGGTTCGATTTCTGCTGCGCGGCGCGCCGTGAGCCTGAGCATGACGGTCCGGGATTATAATTTTTTGGTGGATGAACAGCTGAAGAAGAACGCGCTCGAGTATCACCGGCGCAAGCCCGCGGGCAAGATCTCCGTCCTTCCGACCAAGCAGCTCACCAACCAGCGCGACCTCGGGCTCGCCTATACGCCCGGCGTCGCGGCGGCGTGCGAAGAGATCGTGCGCGACCCGGCGCAGGCGTTCGACATGACCTCGCGCGCGAACCTGATCGCCGTGGTCACCAACGGCACCGCGGTGCTCGGCCTCGGCGCCATCGGGCCCCTTGCCGCCAAGCCGGTGATGGAAGGCAAGAGCGTGCTGTTCAAGAAGTTCGCCGGCATCGACTGCTTCGACATCGAGCTCGACGAGCGCGACCCCGACAAGCTGGTCGACATCATCGCCGCGCTCGAGCCGACTTTCGGCGGCATCAACCTCGAGGACATCAGGGCGCCGGAGTGCTTCACCATCGAGCGCAAGCTGCGCAGCCGGATGAAGATCCCGGTGTTCCACGACGACCAGCACGGCACCGCGATCACGGTGGCCGCGGCGATCTTCAACGGACTGAAGGTGGTCGGCAAGCGCATCGAGGAGGTAAAACTCGTCACCTCCGGCGCCGGCGCGGCGGCGCTCGCCTGCCTCGACCTGCTGGTGAAGATGGGCCTGCCGCTCGCCAGCATCACGGTGACCGACATCAAGGGCGTGGTGTACAAGGGCCGGCGCGAGGAGATGGACCCGGACAAGGAGCGCTACGCGAAGGACACGCGCGCGCGCACGCTCGACGAAGTGATCGCCGGGGCCGACGTATTCCTCGGGCTGTCGGCGGGCGGGGTCCTGAAACCCTCGATGGTCAAGAAGATGGCCGAGCGGCCGCTGATCCTCGCGCTCGCCAACCCGGAGCCCGAGATCCTTCCCGAGCTGGCGAAAGCGGCCAAGCCGGACTGCGTCATCGCCACCGGTCGCTCGGACTACCCCAACCAGGTCAACAACGTCCTGTGCTTCCCGTTCATCTTCCGCGGCGCGCTCGACGTCGGCGCCACCACCATCAACACCGAGATGGAGCTCGCCGCCGCGCACGCCATCGCCGCGCTCGCCCAGGCCGAGACCTCGGAGCAGGTCGCGCTCGCCTACGGCATCGAATCGATCAGCTTCGGGCCGGAGTACATCATCCCGCGGCCCTTCGATCCGCGCCTGATCGCGCGCGTCGCGCCCGCGGTGGCGAAGGCGGCGATCGACTCGGGCGTGGCGACGCGCCCGATCGCCGACCTCGATGCCTACCGCGATTCGATGACGCAGTACGTGTACCACTTCGGGCTGCTGATGAAGCCGGTGTTCTCCGCGGCGAAAGCGGCGCCGCGGCGCGTGGCGTACGCCGAGGGCGAGGACGAGCGCGTGCTGCGCGCGGTGCAGATCGTCATCGACGAAGGCCTGGCCAGGCCGACGCTGATCGGCCGTCCGCAGGTGATCGAGCAGCGCCTCGAGCGGCTGGGCCTGCGGGTGCGCCCGGGCAAGGAGCTCGAACTGGTGAATCCCGAGTCCGATTCGCGCTACCGCGACTACTGGACCACTTACCAGCAGCTCGCTGAGAGAAAGGGCGTGTCGCCCGACTACGCGCGCATCGAGATGCGGCTGCGCGACACGCTGATCGGCGCGATGATGATGTACAAGGGCGAGGTCGACGGCATGCTGTGCGGCACGTCCGGCACGCACGCGCGGCACCTGCACTACGTCGACCAGGTGATCGGCCTGCGTCCCGGCGTGCGCCGTTACGCGGCGATGAATGCGCTGATCCTGCCGACGCGCACGGTGTTCATCTGCGACACCTACGTCACGGCCGACCCGGACGCCGAGAACGTGGCCGAGATGACCTTGCTCGCCGCGGAGGAAGTGCGGCGCTTCGGCCTGACCCCCAAGGTGGCGCTGCTGTCGGCTTCCAACTTCGGCTCGGTCGACATCCCCTCGGCCGCCAAGATGCGGCGCGCGCTGCAGCTCATCGCCGAGCGCGCCCCCCAGCTCGAGGCCGACGGCGAGATGCACGGCGACGCCGCGCTCTCGGAGGAGATCCGCCTGCGGGTGTTGCCTCGCTCGCGGTTGCGCGGCGAAGCGAACCTCCTCGTGATGCCCACGCTGGATGCCGCGAACATCGCCTTCAACCTGCTGAAGACGGCCTCCGGCGGCGGCGTCACCATAGGCCCGATCCTGCTCGGCGCGGCGCGCCCGGTGCACATCCTGACGCCGTCCGCCACGGTGCGGCGCGTCGTCAACATGACCGCGGTCACGGTCGCCGGCGCGAACGCCTCGCGCGGGCAGGAGCAAAGCCTCTTCTAAGGGAATGGATACCGCGGCCGCCAACGTGGCGCCATTCCCGGCGAGCCGGATCAGGCCGCGGGCCGGGCTGGTGTTGACGGGGGGAGGCGCGCGCGCCGCCTACCAGGTCGGCGTGGTGAAGGCGGTCCGCGACATCCTCGGCAATCCGGTCAAGAACCCGTTCCCCATCGTCTGCGGCACCTCCGCGGGCGCGATCAACGCCGCCACGCTCGCGGTGTTCGCCGACAACTTCTCGCGTGCCGTAGGCAGCCTGCTCGAGGTGTGGGAGCACATGCGCTGCGAGCACATCTACCGCACCGACGCCTGGAACATCCTGAAGAGCGGCGCGCGCTGGCTCGGCGCGATGATGCTCGTCTCGCGCAACAACCCGGTGTCGCTGCTCGACAACGAGCCGCTCGCGCGGATGCTGGAGAAGAATCTGGACTTTCAGAGGATCCAGACCCATATCGACTCGGGCGCGCTGTACGCGGTGTGCGTGACCGCCTCGGGCTACACCTCGGGCCAGAGCGTGTCGTTCTTCCAGGGCGGCAGCGGGGTCGAGGGCTGGGAGCGCAACCAGCGCATCGGCGCCGGGGTCAGCCTCAAGCTCGAGTACCTGCTCGCCTCGGCCTCGCTGCCGTTCATTTTCCCGGCGGTGAAGCTGAACCGCGAGTACTTCGGCGACGGCTCGATGCGCCAGATCGCGCCGGTGAGCCCGGCGCTGCACCTCGGCGCCGACCGCGTGCTGATCGTCGGCACCGGCCGCCAGAACGTCGACCAGGCGCGCACGCGCTCCAGCGTCTACCCGTCGATCGCGCAGATTGCCGGCCACGCGCTGAACAGCATCTTCCTCGACAGCCTGGCGGTCGACATCGAGCGGCTCGAGCGCATCAACCGCACCGTGCGGCTGGTGCCGCCGGACCGGCTCACCGACTCGGGCCTGCGGATGGTGAAGGTGCTCTACATCACGCCGTCGCAGCCGCTCGAGCGCATCGCGGCGCGCTTCCTGCACGACCTGCCGGGGACGGTGCGCTTCATCCTGCGGCCGACCGGCGCGCTGAGCCGCGCTGGCTCGAACCTGGCGAGCTACCTGCTGTTCGAGGAATCGTTCTGCCGCGCGCTGATCGACCTCGGCTACGAGGACACCGTGAGCCGCGAGGCCGAGGTGAGGGCGCTGTTTGAACCCGAAGCGAAGGACGCGACATGAGCGAGCAGAAGCCGCCGCAGGACCCGTTCGAGATGTTCCGCCGCCTGTGGGGCCCGCTTGGCGTGCCGCTGCCGGGCATGGCGATGCCGACGCTCGACCCGCAGGAGCTCGACAAGCGCATCGCCGACCTGCGCTCGATCGAGGCCTGGCTCAACATGAACCTCAACATGGTGAAATTCTCGATCCAGGGACTGGAATTGCAGCGCGCCGCGCTCCAAGCTATGCGGTCGGTCACCGAACCCGCCAAAGACCCCAAGA
>WNGJ01001521.1_pt1 | contig 26181 bp, 25 predicted proteins | sample 5400611 | NCBI WGS metagenome assembly WNGJ01 (sample SAMN13153375, study PRJNA577476) | soil metagenome | isolation source: 40 cm soil or saprolite under Garry oak tree replicate 1 | place: USA:California | collected 2016-06-15
TCGGGCGACTTCGACACGCTGCTGTCGATCGATAAGGCGCGCAAGCTACTCGGCTTCGAGCCACGGTGGTCGTGGCGCGACCACATCGGCGGCTGATCTTGCGCGGCCGCTAGCGGAGTCTGCTGAGCGCGGCCACGTCTTTGGGCGTGGGCTCCCATTGCGCGGCCTCGACGTTCGCGTGCACCTGCTCGGGCTTCGTCGCGCCCGCGATCACCGACGCGATCGCCGGCTGGGCGAGCAGACCGCCGATCGCGACCTGCAGCAGCGTGAGGCCGCGCGCCCTCGCGAATTCCTCCAACGCCTCGAGGCGGTAGAAGGTCTCGTTCGTGAACACCTCGTTCCGTCCTGCAAGGCGGGTGCCCTCCGGACGCGCTTCGCCGCGGCGGTATTTCCCGGTCAGCAATCCACTCGCCAGCGGGAAGTACGGGAGGACGCCGATGCCGAGCCGCTCACAGGTCGGTAGCAATTCTTCCTCCGCTTGGCGCCGCAGCAGCGAATATTCGTTCTGCGCGCTCACGGGCCTCGCGAAGCCGCGGTCGCGGCAAATCGCGTCGACCTCTTCGACCTGACGCGCGTTCAGATTCGAGTGGCCGACGTAACGCACCTTTCCGGTACGCACGAGCTCGTCGAGGGCGCCGAACGTTTCCTCGAATGGAGTGACGTGATCGGGAGTGTGGTACTGGTAGAGATCGACGACGTCGGTGCGCAACCGCTGGAGCGACGCATCGATCGCCTTGTGGATGTAATCGCGTGAGCCACGCGCCTCGGTTCCGTCTCCCATATCGCCCCCGAACTTCGTCGCGAGCACGACGCGGTCGCGACGGCCTTCGAGCACCTCTCCGAGCAAGGACTCACTCCCACCCTTGCCGCCGTAGATGTCGGCGGTGTCGAAAAGCGTGACGCCGGCCTCGAGGGCCGCGTCGACGACAGCACGCGTTCCCTCGAGATCGACTCTCATCCCGAAGTTGTTGCAGCCGAGGCCGACGACCGAGACGTCGGGCCCCTCCCGTCCAAGTCTGCGCGTCAGCACGAGCGGAGATGCTAGAGCTTCCCTGTGCGCTACCGCCGCCTCGGTTCGAGCGACCTCGACGTCTCCGAGATCAGCCTCGGGTCGTGGCTGACCTTCGGCGGCGGCGTCTCCAACTCCCAGGCCGAGGCGTGCGTCGCCAAGGCGTTCGAGGTCGGCATCAACTTCATCGACACGGCGAACGTCTACTCGCAAGGCGGGGCGGAGGAATTTCTCGGCGAGGTTCTCGCCGAGAGGCCGCGGGACTCGTACGTCCTCGCCACCAAGCTGTACTTCCCGATGAACGGCGACCGCGGCCTGTCACGCGAACAGGTCTTCAAGCAGATAGACGCTTCGCTCGCCCGGCTGCGCACCGACTACGTCGACCTCTACCAGTGCCATCGCTACGACGTGGCGACGCCGCTCGAGGAGACGATGGAGGCGCTCACCGAGGTCGTGCGTCAGGGCAAGGCCCGCTACCTCGGATTCAGCGAATGGACCGCGGACCAGATCAGAGCCGCGCTCGCATTGATCCCACGGGTCGAGAAGTTCGTCTCGTCGCAACCGCAGTACTCGCTTCTCTACCGCGTCCCGGAACGAGAGGTGATTCCGCTCTGCAAGGAGAACGGCATCTCGCAGATCGTCTGGTCACCACTCGCCCAGGGCACGCTGACCGGGAAGTATCAGCCCGGAGCGGACCCGCCCGCCGGCTCCCGCGCGGCGTCGCACCAGATGGGCTGGGCGATGGACCGCTTCCGCGACGACGACGTGCTGCGCTCGGTGCAGCGACTCGCTCCGATCGCGGAAGGGCTCGGGATCACGATGGCCCAGCTATCGCTCGGGTGGGTGCTACGCGAGGAGAACGTCGCATCGGCAATCATCGGAGCCTCGCGCCCCGAACAGGTCGAGGAGAACGCCGGCGCCTCAGGGATCGAGCTCGACGATGCGACGCTGAAGGCGATCGACGACGCCGTTGCCGGCGTCGTCGTTCGCTAGGGCTGGTCGAGTCCTAGGCGAGGCGCTTGCGGGCCTTCTGCACGGACGGCAACGCCGCCTTCGCCTTCGCCAGCGGCCGTGCCTTGAGGGCAACCGAGGCCGGCTTGGCCGAAATCGTGATCTCTTCGCCGGTCGCCGGATTGCGGCCCTGGCGCGGCTTCGTCGCCTCCTTGACGCGCACCACCAGCTGAACGACTCCCCCGATGCGTACCTTCTCGGCGTCCGCGAGCTGCTCGAGGACGACTTCCTCCAACGCCGTGAGTGCGGCCTTGGCATCGCTCTTCGTCAGGCCGCTTCGATCGGCGACTTCACTTGCGAGTTGCGTCTGGGTCAGAGGCATTGGGCTCCTTCGGTTGTGGGCGAAATGACGTAGGGATTCAAGCGAGAGTGCCAGACGGATCAGGTGACGACCCGGTAGACCTCGAAAACCTCTGCAAATTCACGGTTCACGTTGATTCCGTGAGTGCGGGCGACATTCCGGATGTACTCCGGATCGCTGTAGCGCCGATGCTGCTGGGACGCGTACTTCGCCAGGGCGGCGACCTTCTTCTCGACGTGCGACTCCTCCAGTGCGAAGTACGCCTGGTACGCGAAGTCGAAGTTGTTCCACGGGATCTCGTAACCGAGGATCGTGGTGCGCTTGAACGCCCGCAGGCCTTCCGCCGCGATCACCTGATGATCCTGGTGGATGTCGTGGAGGCTCGGCTGGAAGACTGCGTCCGGGCGCCAGTCCTCCCAGAGCGCGACGAGCAGCTCGAGGATGTCCTGCCGGTGTTGGGGGAACGTCCGGACGTCGAAGTCGTGCACGGTCAGGTTCTCGGGCGAGATCCCGAGCTCGGCGGTTGCCGCCCTCACCTCCCGGGCCAACGTGTCCGGAGGGAAGCCTTCCGGCAGCGACCTGGTGGCGATCGAGAACGCCACATAGCGCACCTCCGCGCCTTCCTCCACGAGACGCGTCATCGTCCCGCCGGCACCGAACTCACCGTCGTCGGTATGTGGCGCCAGCACCAGGACGCGCTTCCAGGCTCCGATCACGCGGCCCTTCCTATCACGACCCCCGTAGTCTTTGTTCCTCATGCCCCATGGCGACCTGGCTCAGCTGTCCGCGGTAATCGGCGGGCTCGGGGCGGCGGCGATGCTCCTCTCACGCACGCGCGCCCAGCTCCTGGCCGGATTGGCCGTGACTGCGGTCGGCGAGGCGACCCTCGCGGCGGCCCTCGTACCGGGAGCGGATCTCAAGCTGCTCGTCGCCCCGGCAGGCCATGCCGCTGCCCTCGTGGTGGGCGTGCTCCTCGTCGGCGCGGGTGCGGTCGGGCTCGCCCGGTACCCCGCGATCGTTCCGGTCGCGTTGCTCGCCGCGGCGCCGTTCCGGATCTCCGTTTCGATCGGCGCGCAGAAGGCCTACCTGCTCGTACCGCTCTACATCGTCCTCGCGGCTGCCTTCCTCGCGCTCCTGTTTCGCGCGCTGCGCGGAGACGTCGGGCGGCCGTTGCCGCCGCTCCTCGCAGTGCCCGCGGCCGCGTTCGTGGCGCTTGCCGGGCTCTCGCTCCTCTGGACCCGCGACCTGCGACAGGGCACCATCGAGCTGCTCTTCTTCCTCTTTCCGTTCTCCGTGCTTGTCGTCGCCGTCGCGCGCTCGCCCTTCCGTTCGTGGCATCCGCGCGCGCTTGCGACGACGCTCGTCGCGCTCGCCGGAGTGTTCTCTGCCGTTGCGCTCTTCCAGCGCCTGACGCACGGACACCTCCTTGCCGGTGATGTCGCGCGCGCGAACGCATACACGACGTACTTCCGCGTCACGTCGCTCTTCAAGGATCCGAGCATCTTCGGCCGACACGTCGTGATTGCGATCGCCGTTCTCCTCGTCGCGGTCTGGCTGGGCCGGATCGGCTTCTGGGCAGGGGCGGCGCTCATCTCCTTTCTCTGGGCGGGACTGCTCTTCTCCTATTCGCAGTCGAGCTTCGTCGCGCTCTTCGCGGTCGGCGTCGCGGTGTCGTACCTGCTGGGAGGGCCGAAGCTGCGGCGCGTGCTGCTCGTCGGCGGTGTCTCCTTCGTTCTCGCAGGAGCGGTTTTTGTCGCCGCCACCGCGGTGAACGACTCCGCGCGCCAGGCGACGAGTGGCCGGACGCGGCTCGCCAGGGTGACGTGGGTCGTCTTCACGAATCATCCCGTGGTCGGGGTCGGGATCGGCGGCCAGCCGCAGGCGAGCAAGGACGAGGCGAAGACACAGCTCTCCGCAAAGCGCGACCGCTCGCACACGACGCCGCTGACGGTCGCAGCCGAGCTCGGCATCGTCGGCCTGCTTGCGTACGCGGCTCTGCTCGCCGGGGCCACACGGCTGCTCTTGCTGCTGACCCGTCTGAATCGAGCTCTGGGACTCGGAGCCTCGGCGGTCTTCTTCGCCCTCTTCGTGCACTCGCTCTTCTATTCGGGTTTCTTCGAGGACCCGATCGTGTGGGGAGTGATGGTGCTTGCTGCGTGGGCGTGGATCGCACTCACGCGCGAGCCAGGGCCGCCGCAGGCTCCGCCGAGCCCGAAGTTCACCGAGCTATCAAAGGACGGCGGCACACGACGAACACCTTCCCAGCTCCAGCACGAGACGCCGCTGGCAGACTAGTTCCGCTCGGTGCGCCGTCGGATCCTTCTCATCGTCGTTGTCCTCGTGCTGCTCGTCGCAGGCGCGGGCGTGGCCTACTTCCTCAAGTCGCGGGAGCGGCCGGGAGGAAAGCTGGACACGAAGCTGAGCGGCGTCACGGCGTCGGTCGCGACGAACGCCCGTGTCCCGACGCAGCCGAAGAAGAAGAAAGGTCGTTACCACGTCGTGGACGACAAGCTCTGCTGGGACAACTTCGGTGCCGATCCGCAACGGACGCTCGCGCGGCCGGGCATCGACATCGGGCTGCCCCTCGAGCACTTCTGGGTCGTCGGGCTCGGGTCCTACATCGAATACCCGCCCAGCTACTGCAGCGGGATCCTCTATGTGAACACATTCGGGGGCCGCACGGTGGCGCTCAACTCTCACAACGGGCACAGGATCTGGCAACGCTACGGAGCGAGGAAGCCGTCGACACCTCTGATCGTGGGCCCCCGACTCCTGGTCAGCGCCCACGACGGGTCCGTGACTGCATACAACCGGTTCAACGGACAGCTTCTGTGGCGCCTCAAGGTGCGAGGAAAGGTGGAGTCGTCACCGGTCGCCATCGGGCGCGTTGCGTATTTCGGCGCAACCGACGGACGCCTCTTCGCGGTCTACGCGCGCACCGGCCGCGTCAAGTGGGCCTACGACACCGGTGGCCGGATCAACTCGAGCCCTTCGATCGTCGGCAATCGAATCTTCATCACGACCTATGCGGGTTCGATCTTTTGCCTGCGAACAAGTGATGCGCACAAGATCTGGAGCACCTACCTGAAGCGCGACGCGATCCGCTACGACAGCTTCTACGCGAGCGCCTCGACAGACGGGCGGCGGCTCTTCACGATCTCGCGGTCGGGGAAGATCTACGCTCTGTCGGCGGCCAACGGCCATGTGATCTGGACCGCTCACGTCGGAGGTTACGGCTACTCGACACCGGCGGTCTCGCAGGGCCGCGTGTTCATCGGCGGCTTCGACGGCGGTCTCCGTGCCTTTCGGGCGGGTGACGGAAAGCTGCTCTGGCTCCAGAATCTCCACGGCCGGATTCTCGGCGGCTCGTTCGTGGCCGGCAATCTCGTCTTCACCTCGACACTCGAGGAGCACACGTTTGCGCTGCGCGTCTCGGACGGCAAGATCCTCTGGCGCCTGAACGTCGGGAAGTACTCGCCGGGAATCGTGACCGAGCGGCACTACTTCTTCACGCTGAACGGAATCGTGATGGCGTGGCACGGGCGCCGCAGCCCCCAGATCCTCGCGTCCGCGCGCGCCAAGCGGCACAAGGCGCGCAAGAAGTCAGCGCAGGGGCGGGTGACGACGACGCCATAGCGGCGACCGCCGCAGCCCGAAGCTCGCCGCTCGCCAGGCGGCAGCCCGCGCGCCGTAGGACGTACGCTTGACCCTCCCCGCAGCGTCGGGACGCTCGTGCGTCTCGTACCCGAGCTCGTCGAGAAGGTCGCCCGCCACCTGGTCGAACGCGCCGACGTCCTCCGGAGACATCTGCAAACGCCAGTCGCGCAGGCCCGCGGTCGGAGGCTGCCTGAGGCTCTGCTGGTGCGGCTTCGTCGAGACGTCGACGTTCCCGGCGTAGTCCGTCATTTCCGGCTCGTAGGGAAGCCGTGCGAAGTCCGAGATGCGGCGCAGCACCGGCTCGACGTCGCCGACCAGATCTTCGTACCGCACCTCGAGGTAACGCTCGTCTCCAACGCGACGGCCGAGACGCCGCGCCGCTCTGACCTCGGTGCGCCACTGGCAGGCGAACGTCGCAACGCTGCGCGGCTGCATCCACGTTTCTGTCATCAGCCCTGGCGGCATCGAGAGAAAGGACAACGCGGCGTCCCGCCCGTCCCGAACGAGATGGACGAAGAGGGCGTCGGGAAAGAGCCGCTCGAGGAGGCGCAGGTTCTGCATGTACATCGGCGTCTTGTCACCCCAGCGTGACTTGCCGCGCTCCGCGGCGTAGACGGCGTACACCGTCGCAATTGCGGCGCCGATGGGCATCCGCGCGTCGAGCCGCGCGCGGACCTTGTCCAACGGCACGTCCCATTCCGCGAGCGTGTCGATCCTGCGCAGATCGTCGACGAACTCGTCCGGCTCGACGTGCCGGAGATGACGATCGGCGAGCTGCGGGACGAAATACGACTCGTCGGGAACGGCGAGCTCGGAATGCCGATCGAGCATCACGCGGAGCAGCGTCGTGCCCGAGCGTCGTACGCCAAGCACGAGCACAGGCGGGCCGCCGGGGGTCACCGACGGCGAACGCGCACGACGACCACAGGAGTCGGCACCGAGCGATTGCCGGCGAGATCCACGGCGACGAGCTTCAGCTTGTGCCGGCCGGGCCGAATCGCACGACCGTGCACCTTCCCGGACCAGTGCAGCAGGTAGCGCAGGCGCTTGGAGGCCGTGAACACGCGGCGCCTGCCGTCGACGAAGAGGATTGCGTGAGCGTGCTCGGAGACGGTGTAGGTCACCGTCAGCTTCTCCGTCCCAGGCCGGAAGACTCGCGGCCGGACGCTCCTGAGCCTGATCGACGGCCTGATCGTGTCGACGCGGATCGGGTTCGGGAGGTCGATCGTCCTGCCGGCACGTTGGAGCTCGACCAGCGGGTAGTAGATCCCGTCCGGCACCAGCTCCCCGGAAGCGTCGCGTCCGTCCCAACGCACCCGGACGTCGCCACGCGAAAAGGAGCCCGCGGCGACCGTCACTTCGCCGGAACCGGTCCGGACCGTGATGCGAAGGTGGTCCGCCCTGCGCAGCGAGAATTCGATGTTCGCCGTCTTCGTGGCACAGCGGCAGACGGGCGAGAAGATGTCGGAGACCCGCGTCTTGGAGATCGGGCTAGGTTCGAGCTTCAGACGCTGCGTCACGGCGAATGCCGTCGCGGTCGCCACGATCAGCAAGAGCGCGAGAATCGTCGGCGCGTTGCGTCTCATCGGTGCGCGATTGTACGCCCCGCATGCCGGTTGCCAGCCAGACCACGAATGCCGTCAGCCCGATGCCGAGGCCAATCGCTATGACGTAGCTCGCAGCGGGCACGTTGAGCAGCTTGACGCCGCTGAGCGCGAGCACGCCGGCGAGCCCTAGTCGAAGCGCGTCCTGAGGGATGTGCAGCGTGAACCGGCTCGAGATCCAGATCCCGGGGATGGAGCCGAGCAGCAGCCAACCCATGGCGTGCAGATCGACATTCCCTTGGAGCAGATGGCCGAGGCCGGCGACCCAGAGCAACGCGGCCGCGTGGAAGATGTCCGTGCCGACGATCCTCGCGATCGTCAGCGGATACACCATCACCATGACGAGCCCGAAGAACGTGCCGCTTCCCACCGAGGTGAGGCCGACGATGAAGCCGAAGACGGCACCGATCGCAACAGCACGGATCTTGTCCTTCCGCTGGAGGACGAAGCCGGCGTCGCTCGGCTGCATGCCCCGCTTGACGAAGGTCTTCGCAACCAGGCCGACGGCGCCGAGTACCAGCGCGGCGCCGATTGCATAACCCTCCGCCGACTGCACACCGTCTCCGTAGGAGCGCTGGAGCCATCCGGCTACGGCCACTCCGACCAGGGACAGCGGGCCCGACCCGGCGAACATCCAGAGCGTGAGATGCGCGTGCACGTTGCCGAGCCGCCGGTGCCGGACTGCGCCGAAGCTCTTGAACACGGCGCCGTGGAGGATGTCCGTGCCAACGGCATAGGTCGGCTTGAAGCCGAAGACGATCACGAGAATCGGGGTCAGCAGCGCACCGCCGCCCATCCCCGTCAGTCCGACGAGGACGCCGATCAGCAGCCCCGTGAGGGTGAACTGCCAGGTCAAGCGCTAGGCCTGGTACGCCTGGATCAGGACCTGGGCGACTTCAGGGCGCGAGAACTCTTCGGGCGGCAGGTCTCCGTTGCCGAGCATCTCCCTCACCTTCGTCCCGGAGAGGAAGACGTGATCGTCACCCCCGTGAGGGCACGTCTTCGCCGAGGCCATCGAGCCGCACGCCTTGCACCAGAACGAGTGCTCGAAGAACATCGGCTCGATGTCCAGCTCGTGCGGCTCGAACTCGTCGAAGATGAGCTGCGCGTCGTAGGTGCCGTAGTAGTCGCCGACACCGGCATGGTCGCGGCCGACGATGAAGTGCGAGCAGCCGTAGTTCTTGCGGCAGATCGCGTGCCAGATCGCCTCGCGCGGCCCGGCGTAGCGCATCGCCGCGGGGAAGGCGGAGAGCACGACTCGCTCCGACGGGTAGTAGCCGTCGAGCAGCACTCGATAGCACTCCACGCGCGTCGCCGCCGGAACGTCGTCCGACTTCGTGTCGCCGACAAGCGGATGGACGAGCAACCCGTCGACGGTCTCGAGCGCGACCTTCGTCAGGTACTCGTGCGCTCGGTGGATCGGGTTACGGGTCTGGAAGCCGACGACCCGGCGCCAGCCGCGCTCGGAGAATTCCGCGCGCGTCTCTGCAGGGTCCTTCGCCAACTCGGGAAACGAAGGCTCCGCCCGCTCGAACACGGTGACGCGGCCTGCGAGGTACAGCGGACGCTGCTCGTATAGCCGTGCGACCCCGGGATGCGCCTCGTCGGTCGTGCGAAACGCCTGCTGCGCCTCGCGCTGCTCGTCGTACTCGTAGGTCTCCTCGACCTCGAGGACGGCAAAGAGCTTCCCGCTCTCGTCCGCCAGCGCGACCCGGTCGCCTCGCGGGGCGGCGTCGACCGCAAGACACACCGGCAACGCCCACGGGAGACCGTTCGCGAGCCGCATCGTGTCCAGCACGGCCTCGTAGTCCTCGTGACCCATGAAGCCTTCGAGCGGCGACAGCGCGCCCGAGGCGATCATGTCCAGGTCGGAGAGCTCGCGTGAAGTCAGTGGCACGACCTCGAGCGTGTCGAGGTCGTCCGGCCGCTCGCCCGTGCGATCGACGAGCGTGCCGCCGTGCGGCGCGATCAGCTTCGTATCGGTGACGACGCTCATCGGCTGTTCTCCGGCCGATGAGCGGTGGAAGGGGCGTAAGGGGAAACCGGGAGGTTTCCCTTGTTGTTCTCCTCGGCGCACGCGGCGATCTCAGCGGCGCGGGGGCTGAGGCGATCCCTAAAGAAGGGAGCACGTGAGGGAAACATTGTTTCCCTCACGGGAGCGAGCCGAAGGCGAGCGACGCTCACGCGGTCACCCCCGCCGGGATGAGCCCGCGCTCCTCGAGGTGCTGCAGGATCAGCTGCGCGCTTTCCTCGGGCTCGTGCTGCTCGGTGTCGATGCGCACGTCCGGATTGCTCGGCTCCTCATACGGATCGTCGACGCCCGTGAAGCCCTTGATCTCCCCCTTGAACGCCTTCTCGTAGAGGCCCTTGACGTCGCGGCGGGCACACTCCTCGACCGAGGTCGCGACGTGCACCTCGACGAACGTGCCCCATTCCTCGACGAGCTCCCGCGCTTTCTGCCTCGTCGCCTCGTACGGAGAGATCGCAGCGGCGATCACGGCCGCACTGTGGCGCGTCAGCCGCGCGGCGACCCAGCCGATCCGCTCGATGTTGGCGTCACGGTCCTCCTTCGAGAACCCGAGGCCCTTGGAGAGGTGCGTCCGGACGGTGTCGCCGTCGAGGTACTCGACGATCGGTCCTCGCTCTTCGATCGCGGGGCCGACGAGATGCGCGATCGTCGTCTTGCCGGACCCCGACAGTCCTGTGAACCAAAGCGTGAACCCGCCGTCGCGCCGGCGCTCCGTCTCCGGATGCTCGTGGGCGTAGATGTGCTCAGTCATTCGACTCCTTCACCAGTCGGGTGTTGCCATGGATGCCGCACTCGAGCTTGTCCGACCCGGACCACCGTCCTGCACGCTCGTCCTCGCCGACGAGGACGGGACGCGTGCAGGGGATGCAGCCGATCGACGGATAGCCCGCGTCGTGCAGCGGGTTGTAGGGAATCTCGTTCACGTGGATGTACGCCTGGACGCGCTTCGCGTCCCAATCCACGACGGGCTGGATCTTCCAGACGCCGTAACGCTCCGACCACTCGACGCGCTGTGCGTCTGCGCGGGTCAGCGCCTGCTCGCGGCGGATGCCGGTGACCCAGGCGTCGTACGGCGCGAGCGCGCGCTCGAGCGGCTCGACCTTGCGGATGTGACAGCAGCGGTCGGGGTTGCTCTCCCAGAGGTTCGGGCCCTCCGCGATCGCCTGCTGCGCGACGGAGATGATCTCAGGGCGCTCGAGGGTGAGCCCGTACCGCTCGACGAGGCGGTCGCGTGTCTCGTAGGTCTCCTTGAAGAACAGCTGCGTGTCGAGCTCGACGACGGGAATGTTCAGGCCGAGCTCCCCGAACACCATGTGCACGAGCACCGAGGACTGACGCTGCCACGAGCACGTCAGGCACATGCGGTCGCCGAACTGCTCGTAGGCCCAGAGCAGGGCCTCTTCGGCGGTCATCGCCTCGACGTCAGGAAGCTGGAGTGCCGGCGTGGTCGCCAAGGAGCACCTCCTTCAGCGTGTCGCCGCGGAGGCCGCGGCGGAGCGTCTCGAGCGCGATGACCTCTTCCGGCGGGATGTTCCCGAGGTTCACGGCGGGGCCGAACTCCTTGATGAACCACGCCTGGGCGGCCTTCGTCGGTGCCTCGAAGACGACGTCCTCGAGGGGCACGGCATCGGCGATCTCGCCGACGAGCTCCGTGCGCATGTCGCCGGACTTGCTGAAGATTCCGGCCGTCCCGCCCTCGCGCGCTTCGGTGATCACCTTCCAGGCGCCCGCGTCAAGCTCCTCGCGCAGCCACTTCGTCCATTCGTCGGGCGTGAACTCGACGTCGGAATCCTTCGAGCCGACCTCGGAGAGGACGGTGAAGTCGCCGGCGAACTCCTCGATCAGCTCGAGCTTGCGCTCGCGAGGGAGGTCGATGACGCCGTCGGAGATCTCGACGTGCGTCAAGCCGAGACCTTGCAGCCAGCGCTTGTAGCCCTCGATCTTGTCCTGGACGAAGACGACCTCGAAAAACGTGCCGCCGATGACGACCGGCTTTCCGCGCAGGACATCAAGCTTCGCCGGAAGGTTCCGGGTCACGTACGCGGTGCCCCAGCCGAGCTTCACGATGTCGATGTAGTCACCGGAGGTCTCGAGCACGTCCTCCCACGCGCGCGGGCCGAGACCCTTGTCGATCACGTGCGTGAGCCCACCGGGGCGCGGTGCCAATCCGAGGTCAAAGCCGCTCATAGAGCTCCTCGAGCTTGGCCTGGGCGCGCTCCTGCACGTCGTGGAAGAGCGAGTTGCCGTGCGAGTCGATGCCGACGGTGAGCGGACCGAAGTCCTTCACTCGAAACTTCCAGAGGCACTCGGGCATGAGCTCCTCCCAGGCGACCTCTTCGATCTCCTCGATCTGCGTCGTCTCGAGCGCGGCCGCTCCGCCGACGATCGCGAAATAGACCATCCCGAGGCGCTGCATCGGCTCGATCGCCTCGTCGGGAAGACCGCCCTTGCCGCAGATCGCGCGCACGCCGTACTGCTCTCCCAGGCCCTCCGTGAACCGCACCATCCGCGCGGAGGTCGTCGTGCCGATGCAGATCTTCTCGTACTTGCCGGGACCGAGCTTGCGGACGCCCGGGGCCGTGTGCAGCAGGAACGCACCGCTGAGGTCCATCGGCGGCGCGATCCCCTGGTCGAAGATCCTGATCTGCGTGCGATCGCGGATGCCGATGATGTGGCCGTCGACGGTCACCTCGTCACCGGCGCGGAGGTCGCGAATCGCCTCCTCGCTCGCCGGAAAATGCATGCGAACCGCGGCCATCTAACGCACGTCCCGAAGAGCTGGGGTCAGACCCTTGCAGTTCGGGCCGTGGCTACTGCGGTCAGCGTTAGAACTCACGGTCGAACTCCACCTCTCCGTTCGCGGCGACGTGCGCGCTTGCGCGCCGCGCGGCCCAGCACTGGTAGTTGACCGCAACGGGGTTCAGGGTCATGTGCGTGTCCGCGTGCTCGACGTGACACTGCAGAACCGTGACGTCTCCGCCGAGTCCCATCGGCCCGATGCCCGTCTCGTTGAGCAGCTCGTACAGCTCTTCCTCGAGCTTCGCCACGTGCGGATCGGCGTTGCGCGTCCCGACCGGGCGCGCGATCGCTTCCTTGGCGAGATACATCGCGTAGTCCGCGCTGCCGCCGATGCCGACGCCGACGATGCCGGGCGGACAGGGCTTGCCGCCGGCTTCGACGATCGACTCGAGCACGAACTTCTTCACGCCCTTCACGCCGTCGGCGGGAACGCACATCTTCAGGAAGCTCATGTTCTCGCTGCCCGATCCCTTCGGCACGCACTTGACGTCGAGGCCGTCCCAGTCGGGAATGAACTCCCAGTGCACGATCGGCAGGCGGTAGCCCGTGTTCGGTCCGGTGTTCTCGCGCGTGATCGTGTGCACCGCGTTCGAGCGCAGCGGATGCTCAATGGTCGCGCGCTCCGTACCGGCCTTCAGCGCAGCGTAAATTCGCGCCGGATGCAGGGGAAAATGCTCGCCTACCCTGCAGGTGTAGACGGCGATGCCCGTGTCCTGGCAGACGAGGTTCTTCTCGCTCTCGGCGACGTTGACGTTCTTCAAAATCGTCTGCAGAACGCGTTGCCCGGGCACCGATGTCTCGCGCGTTGCAGCATCGGCCAGCGCCTCGCGCAAGTCCTGCGGAATGTCCTTCAGCGCCCAGACGTACAGGTGAGCCGCGGCGTCTTCGACTGCAGCTTCGAGATCGGTGATCGTAACGGTGCTCATACGCTCGCTTTCTCCGCAGCGGCCTTGCCCGCGCGGCGTCCGAACACACAACACTCGAGCAACGAGTTCCCCATCATGCGGTTGCGGCCGTGCGTGCCGCCGGCGATCTCGCCGCAGGCGTAGAGCCCTTCGAGCGTCGTCTCGGCATTCGCGTCGATCACGAGGCCGCCGTTTTGGTAGTGGAGAACGGGATACGTAAACAGTCGTTCGCGGAGCGGGTCGATTCCGCCCGCACGGTACCGGCGCAGCATGTACGGCAGCGAGACGTTGGCGTCGGCCTCGGAGATCCGGGTCGTGTCGAGATACACCGCCGGTCGCCCGTCGGGCGTCTCGACGCCTTTGCCTTTCTCGACCTCCTCGACGATCGCCTGGCTGACGGCATCGCGCGGGCCGAGCGAATCGGTGAACTCCTCGCCGTCGGCATTGAGGAGGACGGCGCCGTAGGCTCGGGTCGTCTCCGGAATGGAGTAGCCCTGCATGTTCTCCGGCCATGCGCCGCCATTCGGGTGGTACTGGAGCGCGTCGAAGTCGCGGAGCTCCGCGCCGAGGTCGACCGCGATCTGCGTCACCTCGCCGGTCGCGCCCGGATGATTCGTCGAGAGCTCGCCGCGCTCTTCCGCAACGCGGAAACACCGCCCGCCCGCTGCGAGGACCACCGTCGTGGCGTCGATCGTGTGATCCCCGCAGCGTGCGCGCCAGCCGTTCTCGGTCCGGGCGAGGTCGGCGAGCGGTGACTTGGGAAAGGTCTGGATGCCGGAGCTCTCGGCGGAGTCGCGGAGCGCGGTCGTGATCGCGTGTCCCGTGCGGTCTCCCACCTGCAGGAGCCGCTTGCGCGAGGCGCCGCCGCAGCGCGCAAGGCGGTAGCCGCCGTTCTCGCGCGTGAACTCGACGCCGAGCTCCTCGAGCCAGTGGATGGCGGACGGCGCCTCACCGGTGAGAATCTCCACCAGCGCGGGGTCGGCTGTCTCGTGAGAGGACTTCCAGACATCGGCTGCGTGCTGCTCGGGCGAGTCGTCGTCCCCGAACGCGGCCTGGATACCGCCCTGCGCCTTGGCGGAGTTGCAGGACTGAAGCGCTCCCTTGGTCGCCAGCGCGACCCGCGCTCCGGCCCGCTTCGCGGAGACCGCAGCCGCGAGCCCCGAGGCGCCGCTGCCGATCACGAGCACGTCAAAGGGGGAGTCCGCCACGACCACCAGACCTTACCACGATCCAGCTAATCCGACGTATTAGGTGTCGTTATTCAATAGATCGAATGCAAGAGCTCTTCGACCTGGGCCTGGCTCGCCGGTCGTGGGTTCGCCTTGGCGCCGGCGCGCTCGACCGTTGCGGCGGCGATCTCTCCGAGCTCGTCCTCCGGGACCCCGAAGTCGCGGAGTCGCTCGAACCCTCCCAGCCGCGCCAGCTCTTCCACCCGAGTGGCCGGATCCTCCGTGCCGAGCGCTTCGCCGAATCTGCGCACGGCTTCGGGCTCGGCCTGCGCGTTGAAGCGCAACGCTGCCGGCAGGGCGAGACCGTTCATCGCGCCGTGAGGCAATCCATAGCGCCCGCCGAGGGCCTGGGCGATTGCATGCCCGAGGGCGAGCATCGAGCCTCCGAGGGCCATCCCCGAATGCATCGCACCCTCCAGCAGTCGCGTCCGGGCATCGAGATCCTGCAGCGCGTCGACGACTCGTGGCAACCACGCCCCGATCAGCCGCGCCCCGGTGAGGGCATGCTCGTCCGCCTCCGGATTGTGGCCTTTGACATAGAGCGCTTCCGCGCTGTGCGCGAGCGCGTTGAGCGCGGTGCCGACCGTCTCGGCGCGCGGGAGTGACAACGTCAGCTCCGGTTCGTAGACGATGCCGCCGAGCCGGGCGCCGGCTCCCCCGCCCCGCATCTTGCGCCCGGAATCGCGGATCCCGTAGAAGGACGTCCACTCGGCTCCCGAATACGTCGTCGGGACCGAGACGACCGGCACGCCGGCTTCGGCAGAGATGGCCTTCCCGAGGTCGATCGCGCTGCCACCGCCCACAGCGATCACACCGTCGCCTGCCTGTTCCGCGGCACCTGCGACCTGATGCGACGGAACCTCGGTCCAAAGCGCCGCGGCGCGCACGCCCAGGTTCGTTCCGGCCCAGCGCTCGCTCGCGACGAGCAGCGGCTCACTGATTCCGAGCCGGCCGAGCACGCCGGGGAGCTGGGCGAGGCCCCAGCTGACGATCACGCCGGCAGGTGCTCCTGCGCAAAGGAGATGAACGCACGTGCGGCGCGCGTTTCGCTGCGCCCGCTAGCGCGGGCAAGGAAGATCTCGCGCACCGGGTCGAGCCCGCGGACGCGCGCAGTTGCGATGCGGCCGGCGTCGAGATCGGCCTCGATCGCGAGGCGGGAGATGAAGGCGATGCCGTGTCCGGCGACGACCGCGCTCCGCACGGATTCCTGCAGACCGAGCTCGAGGTGGACGTCGAGGTCGCGCAGCCGCATGCCGGCCTTGCGCAACTCGTCCTCGATGACCTGCCGGACGCCTGCCCCCTCCTGCATGACGATCAGCTTCTCGCCCTTCAGATCGTCGAGCGAGATCGTCTTGCCGGCGAAGCGATGAACTGAGGGACAGGCGAGCACGACCTCGTCGCGAAAGAACGGCTCGAACGCGACGCCTCGGTGGCGGCGTCCCGCTCCTACGATGCCGAGCTCGAGCTCTCGCTCCCCGACTCGGTCGACGACCGTTTGCGTGTCGGAGACGATCAGCCGCACCCGGACGTCGGGATGCTGTTCCTGGAACTCGCAGAGCAGGAGCGGGACGACCGTGCCTCCGGGACCGGTCGACGCGCCCAGCTCGAGCGTGCCGGTGATCGCACCCTCGTCGTCCGCGTCGAGATCCTCGAGCAGGTGCTCCTCGGCGGCGAGCAGGCGCTGAGCCGAGGCGTAGAGGCGCCTGCCGGCCTCCGTCGGCTCCACGCGCCGGCCGGAGCGGTCGAGCAGCTGCCGCCCGAGCCGCTGCTCGAGGGAGCGGATCTGCAGGCTGACGGCTGGTTGGGTGACCCCGAGCCGTTCGGCAGCCTGGGAGAAGCTCTTCCTCTCGACCACGGCACAGAATGCGGCCAGCTGACGCGTGTCCATAAGCATTCATTATGCAACCCGGGGCCGAGTGAGGCAGTCTCTACGATCAGGACGTGGCCACGCCGCAGTCGAGCGACTCCTTCATCCTGCGGTTTTCGGAGCTGACCGAGGAAAGCGAGACCCGGCCGCGCGATGCCGCGCTGCGCGCGTTCGACATCACGCTCTCGGCGTTCTTCCTGCTCGTTTTGCTGCCGCTCACGGTGCCGATCGCTCTACTTCTCCTCCTGACGAGCGGACGACCGCTCTTCTACCGCGGCGAACGGGTCGGGCGCGGCGGTCACGTCTTCGAGATGCTCAAGCTCAGGACGCTGCGCGAAAATGCGGAGGAGCGGCTCGGCCCTTACCTCGGCGAGGAGCTCGTGCAGCGCACGCGAGGGGAGACGACCGCGATCGGGGGCTGGCTACGCGCGACGCAGCTCGACGAGATCCCGCAGCTCTGGAACGTCGTGCGCGGCGACATGAGCCTCGTCGGGCCGAGACCGATCCGGCCCCGCTTCTTCGCAGAGCTCGTGGAGGAGCTGCCGGCGTACTGGCAACGGCTCGTCGTCCGGCCCGGGCTCACCGGCTTCGCCCAGGTGCGTCGGGGCTACGAGACCTCGATGGCCGAGAAGCTCGCGCACGACCTCGAGTGGATCGCAGATCGTTCGTTGCGGCTGTACCTGCGCACGCTCGCAACGACCGCGTGGCGGGTGCTGGGCCAGTTCGCGCGCGGCCTCGCCGCGCGCAGCTAGCGCAGAAGCAGGCACGTGTCGCCGGTAGGGGCGCTAAACGTCGAGCCGCGCGTCCTCGAGGTCGAGATCGCGCTGGAGGCGACGCTCGACGTCGCCGCTGATCACGCCCCGGCGGCGGAGATCCACGATCTCGCTCCGCTCGGCCTCGAGCAGCTCTCGGCGGAGCCGCTGGTAGTTGAGCGAGCGCTCCTCGATGCTGCCGTCGTCGTCCCGGTCGAAGCGCGAGGAGAACCTGTCCCGGCGGAAACCGTACAACCCGCGCAGTCGTTCGGCCGTATCGTCGCGAACCCACTCTTCTCCCGTCAGCTCCTCGAGTCGCGCGAGCGCAGCGTCGGCCGCCTTGATCCGCGCCTTCGCGTCCTCCTTCTCGTCGAGGTGGTCGGCCTCGATCCCGAACATCCTGATGACGATCGGCAGCGTCAGCCCTTGGAACACGAGCGTCCCGAGGATGACGCAGAAGGTGAGGAAGATGATCAGATCCCGGTCGGGAAACGGGGCGCCCGAGTGCGTGGTCAGAGGGATCGCCAAGGCGGCGGCGAGCGACACCGCGCCCCGCATGCCGGACCACGCCACGACGAGCGGGTGGCCGATCGTTGCGCGCCCACGCTCGACCCGACGGGAGATGAGCTTCGGCAGGTACAGGAAGATCGGTGCCCAGATCAGTCTCGTGCCGACGACGGCAGCGGTTGTCAGGAGCCCGTACCTGATCAGTGTCCCTGCGGATTGTCCGGTCAGGACATCGAGGATGTGGGACAGCTGAAGGCCAACGAGGGCGAACAGCAGAGCGTTGAGGACGAAGAAGAGGATCTCGAATACTGCAACTCCTTGCAGCCGCGTCTGCACCGATGTGAGCTCGGGCGTTCGCCAGCCGAGGTAGATGCCGGCTGTGACCACGGCGAGAACGCCGGACGCGTCCGCCGCATTCGCCGGGATGAAGGCGAGGTACCCGGTCATGAGGGCGATCGTCACCTCGACCGGGGGATTGTCGAGCCTCCGCCGCAGTGCAGCGACGAGGAAGCCGACGACAAGCCCGATTCCCACGCCGCCCACGACGCTCCAGAGGAAGTGCCACGACGCGTTCCAGAACGAGAAAGCGCCCGACACCGCGGCGGTCACCGCAACGCGGTAGAGCACGAGCGCGGTGCCGTCGTTCACCAGCGCCTCACCCTCCACGACGGTGACGATTCGACGTGGGACGCCCAGCCGCCGCATGATCGCCGTCGCGGCGATGGGATCCGTGGGCGAGACGATCGCCCCGAGCACGAACGCCGCACTCCACGACATGGAATCGACCGCCGCGTGGGCCGCGACGGCGACGACTGTCATCGTCGCGATGACCAATCCGATCGCCAGCATCCCGATCGGACGGGCGTTCGCACGTAAGTCCCTCAAGGAGGTGAAGAACGCGGAGGCGTAGAGCAGCGGCGGCAAGACGGCGATGAGGACGACGTCAGGGGGCAACTGGAGCGTCGGGATGCCGGGTATGAAGCCGAGCGCCAGTCCCCCGAGCACGAGGAAGATCGGATAGGGAACGCGCAGCAGCGGCGCGGTCACGAGCATGGCCGCGACCGCCAGCAGCAAGCCCACCAGGAGGAGCTGCTCGTGCACCCCGAAGTGCATCCCGGGAGCCTACGCCGCTCCTACACTGCTGCGCATGTGCGGGATCTGCGGCATCGCCTCGACGAACGGCTCGGCCGTCACCGACCGCGTCGCGGCGATGAGCGCGGCACTCGTCCACCGAGGGCCGGACAGCTTCGGCGAGTTCAGCGACGGGGACATTGCGCTCGCAGCCCGACGGCTCTCGATCATCGACCTCGAGACGGGCGACCAGCCGATCGCGAACGAGGACGGAACGCTGCACGTCGTCCAGAACGGCGAGATCTACAACTACCGCGAACTGCGCCGCGAGCTCGAGCACGCCGGACATCAGTTCCGCACCCAGGGCGATACCGAGGTGCCGCTGCACCTCTACGAGGAGCACGGCGACCGGTTCGCCGAGCGCCTGCGGGGCATGTTCGCGATCGCGATCTGGGATGCACGCCGGCGTCGGCTCGTCCTCGCACGCGACCGCTTCGGGATCAAGCCGCTCTACTACCGCGCGGCCGACGGCGAGCTCGCGTTCGCCTCCGAGCTACGCGCTCTACCCCGCGGAGAGATCGACCTCGATGCCCTGGAGGCGTTCCTCGCGTTCAACTCGATCCCCGCGCCCCTGACGATCTTCAGAGAGATCCGCAAGCTCCCGCCGGGCCAGCTTTTGACGTGGGAAGACGGCCGCCTCGCGTTGAAACGCTTCGCCCGGCCGGCGCCGATCGTCGAGCTACGCGAAGACGAGGAGGCGGAGCTCGTCGAGGAGCTCCGCTCACGCGTCCGCGACTCCGTGCGTGCGCACCTGGTCAGTGACGTTCCGGTCGGAGTTCTCCTCTCGGGCGGTGTCGACTCCGCGTTCCTTGCGGCGCTTGCTGCGGAGGAGAGCTCCGAGTCCCTGCGGACGTTCTCGATCGGCTTCGAGGAACGCTCGTTCGACGAGCTCGCCGACGCACGGCTCGTGGCGGAACGTTACGGGACGCAACACCGCGAGCTGATGCTCCGACCCGATGCCGCCTTGCTCCTACCGGCGCTCGCCGACGCGTTCGACGAGCCGTTCGCCGATTCATCCGCCCTGCCGACCTACCTCGTGTCGCAGCTCGCGGCGGGCGACGTCAAGGTCGCGCTTTCGGGCGAAGGGGGCGACGAGCTCTTCGGCGGCTACTACACGTACGCGGCGGACCTGCTGGCAGCCCGTGTCGGCGGCCTCGCGCGTCTGGCAGGTCCGCTCGTCGAGCGGCTGCCGACGTCGACGTCGAGGGCAAGCTTCGACTACAAGGCGAAGCGTTTCGTCCGCGCGGCACACCTGCCGCCGCTCGAGCGCCACCATGGCTGGAAGGAGATCTTTTCCCAGGAGCTCCGTGCCCAGCTCAGGGGCGTCCCCTCGGCGTTCGATCCCGTCGACATCCTTCGCGACAGATATCGCGAGACCGCTGGCGCCGACGAGCTCGCGCGGCTGCAGGACGTCGACCTCGGCATCTACCTCGTCGACGACCTGCTGGTGAAGACCGACCGCGCCTCGATGGCGCATTCGCTCGAAGCCCGCGTGCCGTATCTCGACACGGTCGTGACGAACCTTGCGCTCGCGCTGCCCACGCGGCACAAGATCCGCGGCCTCTCGAAGAAGGTGCTGCTGCGCAAAGCGGCAGCGCCGCTGCTCCCGAGAGAGATCGTCCACGGCAAGAAACGTGGTTTCTCGATCCCGGCGGCGGCCTGGCTGAGAGGCGAGCTCGAGCCGTTCGCGCGGGAGACGCTCTCGCGCGGGACGCTGCACCGTCAGGGCTTCTTCCGCCCCGAGGTCGTGCAGCGTCTGCTGGACGACCACGTCGACGGCCGCGAGGATCGCAGTCGCCAGCTCTGGGGCCTCCTGGCCTTCACGCTCTGGTACGAGCGGCACGTCGAGCGGACGCCGCAAGCGGCCGCGCGACCGGAAGTGCTCGTCGAGCGCTGACCTAGACTCCTCCGAATGGCCAGCCGACCTCTCGTCGTCCATGTCGTCGGCGCGCGGCCGAACTACATGAAAGTCGCGCCGGTCTACGCCGAATTGGAACGACGCGGCAACGTCGAGCAGCGGCTCATCCATACCGGCCAGCACTACGACTCGATCATGAAAGATGTCTTCTTCGCGGAGCTGCCGCTCCCGAGGCCGCATGTAGAGCTGGATGCGCAAACAACCGAAGACGCCTTGACCGAGCTCGAACGCGTCTTCGGTGAACTGCAGCCGGATCTCGTCGTTGTGGCGGGAGACGTCAACTCGACCCTCGCAGGCGCGGTCGCCGCCTCCAAGCGGGCGATCACTATTTGCCACATCGAGTCTGGCCTGCGCAGCGGGGACTGGTCGATGCCGGAGGAGCGAAACCGCGTCATCACCGACCACCTGTCGACGTTGCTCCTGACGCACAGCGACGACGCGGACAAGAATCTGGTGGCTGAAGCCCTCACCGATAGGATCTCATTCGTCGGGAACACGATGATCGACACGCTCCGAGCGAACGAGGACGCAGCGCTCGCGCTCGAGGCTTGGCGTGAGTTCGGGCTCGAGGCTGGAGGCTACGTCCTCGTCACTCTCCATCGCCCGAACCTCGTCGACGATGCCGGCCTGCTCGCGCAGACGATCGCTGCGCTCGACGACGTCGCCGAGTCTTTGCCGGTGATCTTTCCGGTGCACCCGCGGACTCGACGAAATCTCGACGGCTCGACACGCCTCCTCCTGACGGAACCCCTGCCGTACCGGCAGTTTCTCTCGCTCGAAGCACAAGCCGCCGCGGTGGTGACCGACTCGGGCGGAATTCAGGAAGAAACGACAGTTCTCCGGATCCCCTGCTTCACGCTGCGCCAGAACACCGAACGACCGATCACGATCGAGCTGGGCACGAACAGGCTCCTCGGCCTCGAGCCGGAACGGCTGCGCGAGCTACCAAGGCTCCTCGCCAACCCGAAGCACGGGCAGATCCCACCGCTCTGGGATGGGCGGGCCGGAGAGCGGGCCGCTGAAGCGATCGAATGCTTGGTGTTTGGAGCTACGGCCTGAAGGTCTGGGTGGACATGACGGCGTCGGCGCACGTGCTCGTATTCCGGCCGTTGATCCAGCTGTTGCGTGAGCGGGGCGACGAGGTCGAAATAACCGCGCGCGAATATGCGCAGACGTTGCAGCTGCTCGAGTTGCACCGGCTCGAGGCGACCGTCGTCGGGCGCCACGGCGGGCGTTCGCGAGTCGGCAAGGCGCGTTCGCTCGCGTCGCGACTGCGTGCACTGCGCATATGGGCGCGCCCTCGCGACTTCGACCTCGCACTGGCACACGGGTCGCACGAGCTCACCATGACGGCGCGGCGACTCGGAATCCCGAGTGCGACGACGCACGACTACGAGTTCGCGCTGCTGCAGCACCATCTCGGTATGCGCGCGGCGACGAAGGTGATCGTGCCGGATTCGATCCCGGACGAGCGTCTCGCGCGCTTCGGCGTCAGGCCGCCGAAGCTCCTGCGGTACCCAGGCCTCAAGGAGGAGTACTACCTCTCGGACTTCGAGCCCGACCCTGCAGTGCTGCAACACCTCGGAGTCGACCGTGACCGCGTGCTCGTGGTGCTACGCCCACCCCCCGACGTCTCGCTCTACCACCGGCATTCCAACCCGCTCTTCCCGCAGACGCTCGCCTCTCTCGGCAACCTCGAGTCGGTGCACGCCGTCGTCCTGCCGCGGACCGACGAGCAGCGCGAATACGTCCGCGAGCTCGCGCTGCCGTCCGTGATCGTCCCGGATCGCGCAGTCGACGCCCAGAGCCTGATCGCTCTCGCCGACGTCGTCGTCTCCGCCGGCGGGACGATGAACCGCGAAGCCGCCGCACTGGGGGTGCCGGTCTACACGACGTACGGTGGTCGACTCGGCGGGGTTGACGAGGAACTGATCCGTCAGGGCAGGCTGAAACCGCTCACCGACCCGCGGGCCCTCGAGCTGCAAAAACGGCAGGCGGGCTCAGGCAGCCGCGTCCGCCGCGACCCGGCGGTCTTGCTCGACCTGCTTCTCACCGCACGCGGCGACGACGCGTAGGACGTCTCCGCCGTAGCGATCGAGCTTCGTCGGCCCGACCCCTGGCACGGTTGCGAGCTCCGTCAGGTCATGCGGACTCGTCAAGGGCCGGGTCGCGATTCCGAGCTCGCCGAGGAAGCGGCTCGGCTTCCCGCTCCACGTCAAAGCGAGTTGTCGCTTCGCCCGCGTCAGCCCGACGTAGAAGAGACGCCGTTCCTCCGCGATCTCGCCCGGCTTCTTCGCCTGTCTGATCGGGAGCTCCTTCTCCTCGATACGCGGGATGAACACCGCCTCGAACTCGAGCCCTTTGGCCCCGTGCAATGTCAGCAGATGGACGCCGCGCCGGTCCGCACCCGTCGACCCGAAGCGAGCCTCCAGGTCTGCGATGAACTCTCGGGTCGTCCGAACGCCGTCGTCGAACTCCTCCGCAAGGCGGATGAGACGTCCGAGATCGGACTGGCGCACCATCTCTCGTTCACCGAGCTTCTCGGGCAGCCGCTCGCGCCAGCCGGCCTCTGTTGCGTAACCCCGCACCGACGTTGAGACCTCGACCGACTCGACCCTGCGCAGCCGGCGCAACAGTTGGCGCGCGCCCTCGCGCGCAAGCAACGACGCGCCCTGGAACGGGATTTTCGCTTCGTGCAGTGGCTCCTCGAAGTCGGCCAGCCTTGCGTTCGTGCGGGACAGGATCGCAATCTCCTCGAACCGAATGCCCTCCCGGTTCAACGAACGCACGCGTTCGACCACGAAAGCTACTTCGCCTTCGCGGGACGAGAATGACTGCGTGACCGGGTCCGGCCCGGCGCCGAGTGTGGCGCGCAGAATCTTCTCCGCACCGCCAAGGGCCGGGACGATCCGGTTCGCCAGCGCGAGCACCTCCGGCGACGAGCGGTAGTTGTCCTCGAGCCTGATCACGGTCGTGTTCGAGAAGCGTGCCGGGAGACCGAGCAGGTATGCGGGCGTCGCGCCTGTGAATGCATAGATGGACTGATAGTCGTCGCCGACGGCACAGAGCTCGTTGCGGTCCCCGAGCCACCGGTCGAGGAGCGTCTGCTGCAGCAGGTTGACGTCCTGATACTCGTCCACGGTGAATGCGCTGAAGTACTCGCGCACTTCCGCAAGCGTTTCTGGGCGGTCGTCGAAGAGGCGGACAGTCAGCTCGAGCACGTCCTCGAAGTCGACGAAGCCACGCTCCTCCTTCTCGGCCTCATAGCCGCGAAAGATGCGGAACATCAGATCGGGCGGGATCGGGGGCTCGTGGTCGCCGAGCTCGTCGAGATAGGTGGCCGGAGTCAGCCTGCGGTTCTTGGCCCACTCGACTTCGGTCGCGAGGTCACCCGCAGGGCGGAACTTGTACGGCGGCGGCAGCGTGTTGCCGAGCTGGCGGAGCAAGAGGGCCTTCGAGGCCATGATCCGGTCCGGCGGATCGCCGAGCCGGTGCAGTTGACGCAGCGCCGCCGAGTGGAACGTCCGCGCCGTGACGCCGCCGACGCCGAGCCGCTCCAGCCGCCCGCGCATCTCGGTCGCTGCCTTGACGGTGAACGTGACCGCGAGGATCTCGTGGGGCTCGAACTCGCCGATCGCGACCTGGTTCGCGATCCGGCGCGTGATCGTCGTCGTCTTTCCCGATCCCGCGCCGGCAAGGATGCAGACAGGCCCGCGCACGGTCTCGACGGCGCGGCGCTGTTCCGGGTTCAGCCCGGCGAAGATGCGGTCGACGTCCATCCGTCCACCCTAGAAGGGCGTGAAGACGGAGTTGATCCAACTTACGCACGGCGCTGTAACGGCTTCATTCAGCGCGCTCGGCCGGGGACATAGCCGCGCATAAACAGCGTCGTCGCCGAGAGGAAAGCCAGGAGAAGCACCGTGGCGCCGGCGCCGATGCCGGCGTCTCCCCAGCTGAACCCGGATTGGGGCGTGGTCAAAGGGCCAGCCTGGGCCATCAGTTGTGCCACCAATCGGTGGTCGCGGACGTCCGGCGGAGCTAGACCACCGATGATCTCCGGCTCGTGCGTTAGGCCGACGTGAGCGGGTGAAACGGCGAAACGGGGGTGACCGGGTGGATCCGCGGCGGCCGTTCCCGCGGTGTACGCGATCAGAGCGGCTGCCACCACGAGGCCGCCCGCCAGTCGCAGACGAGTAGTGCGTGCTCGTTCTCGGGGTCTCGAGATCCGCATGTTCCTTTCCTCCTTGTGAGCTGGCCCTTGCCTACGAGAGAGGATCGCGCGGGGGTGTTGAAAGTTCGTTGCAGCGTTGTTGAATGGAGGCGTGGAGATCCGCGTCCTGGGCCCGCTGGAGATCGTCGAGGACGGCCGCATCCTTCGTCCGGGAAGTCGCAAGCAGGTCGCCTTACTTGCTTTGCTGGTACTCCGAGGCGATCGCGGCGCCTCCCGCGATGTGCTGATCGAAGAGCTCTGGCGCGGAAATCCGCCCGCTGGTGCGGAGACGACCCTTCGGTCCTACGTCTCGCGTCTGCGCTCGATCGTGGGAGTCGACCGGCTCCAGACGCGGAGACTCGGCTATGCCCTCGTACTCGACCCGGAGGAGCTGGACGCACATCGCTTCGAGCAGCTCCTCGCCGCCGGCCGCGATGCACTTGCCTCCGAGCAGGCGGTTGGGGCGACGACTCAGCTCCGTGAAGCGCTAGCCCTTTGGCGCGGCGACGCTCTCGAAGACGTCCGCGACGAGCCGTTCGCGCAGGCCGACGTCGCCCGTCTCGAAGAGCTGCGCCTGCAGGCGTTGGAGGAGCGGATCGAGGCGGACCTCGCGCTCGGCCGTCACGAATCGGTCGTGCCCGAGCTCGAGACGCTCGTCGGCGAGCACTCGGTCCGGGAACGGCTCTGCCGCCAGCTCATGATCGCGCTCTACCGTTCCGGGCGGCAGGCGGAGGCATTGGCCGCCTACGCCAACGCCCGGCGAACGCTCTCCGACGAGCTCGGGCTCGAACCCGGACACGACCTCCGAGCCCTCGAACGCGCCATCCTCCGCCAGGACGCTTCGCTCGAGCTTCCCCGCGCGTACTCAGAGTCGACCAAGCCCGCGCGAGGGACTTTCGTCGGCCGGCAGGGCGAGCTCGAAACGCTCGTAAACGGATTCGCCGAAGTGCACAACGGACACGGTCGGGTCTTCCTCCTCGTCGGGGAGCCCGGCATCGGCAAGAGTCGCCTCGCAGAGGAGTTGACGCGCCATGCGCAGGCCAACGGTGCAGACGTTCTCGTAGGCCGCTGCTGGGAGGCGGGCGGAGCGCCCGTCTACTGGCCGTGGGTGCAGGCGCTGCGGACGTGCATCCGTCTGCGCGATCCTGCGGAGCTTCGCGCCGAGCTCGGTGGAGGGGCTCCCGAGATCGCACATCTGATACCCGAGCTGCGGGAACTCTTCCCCGAGCTCCCGCGCCTCGTCGCGCCCGAG
>WNGJ01001439.1_pt1 | contig 26175 bp, 20 predicted proteins | sample 5400611 | NCBI WGS metagenome assembly WNGJ01 (sample SAMN13153375, study PRJNA577476) | soil metagenome | isolation source: 40 cm soil or saprolite under Garry oak tree replicate 1 | place: USA:California | collected 2016-06-15
AGCGCGACTCGCAGTAAGCAATCCGCATCGCCCACACCAGGGCGTCCTGCCCGAGAGGGCTGAAGGCGTCGCTGATGATCTTGGCGATGTAGGCCGGCGGCGGCGGGTGGTTGTTGAGCGCGGCGATGAGCGCCGCCTGAGCCTGGGCCGCTGCGAGAGCATCCTGCTGAGCCTGGTAGTCGGCCAGGCCCTGCTTCAGCTCCTGCGACCACACGCTGACCTGGGCCATCTGGGCCGCCTGGACGCGCTCGTTGCGGGTCTGCTGGACCACCGAAAGGCGGTCGAAGGCACTCAGCTGGGTCACTGCGACGGCATGTGTCACCGCCGCCGGCGCGTCCATGCGCGGCAGGATGACTCCGGCCAGGATCACGACCCAAACCAGCACCGCACGAAACAGCGGCAGCAAACCCCTCCGCTCCTCCTCTGAAGTCGCCCTACCCCTGGGGCGTTGTTCAGGCCTGAGCTCGGAGCGAGACGTGTAGAAGGCCGCTCAGGAACCGTGGAAGTAGGCACCTTAGCAAAAATGACCCGGCCTTGGGTACCCCTTAGGTTCAGAAGAGGTGGGTCAGCTGCCTCCGGAGCGGTTTCCGGCCGGTGGGTTCTGAATACGGTGGCATCAGCTTGGTGATCTCCTTGAAGGCCGCCTCGGTCAGCGAGGCCGGGTCATGGCCCTCCGGCAGGATCCGCTTGCCGACAACCACCCGGATCCGCTTCCGAAACCAGAGCTCCTTCGTGCCCGAGAGGGCGACCGGCACGACCGGGACCTTCGCCTTGATCGCAAAATGGGCGAATCCCTTCTTGAAGGGCAGGAGCTCGCCTTCCTTGGGGCCGTAGTTGCCCTCGGGGAAGATGGCGATGGCGCCCCCCAGCTCGAGGCATCGGTCGACGTGGTGGAAGAGGGCCTTGTCGCCATGGCGCTCGCGAACGACGGGTACGTAACCGCCGGTGGTGCGGATGATCCACCACTGGAACTTGCGGGTCACGAGGATCGTGGGGTCGGCCAGGAAATGGAGTCGAGGTTCAACCGGAAAGAGCAGCAGGATGGCGAATTCGTCCAGCCAGTTCAGGTGGTTGCCGATGACGATGTAGTTGCTGGGTCCTTCGGGGATATTTTCGCGGCCTTCCACCTGGAAGCGAAAGCAGAGCCGCAGGAGAGGAGCAGCGATCAGCCGGACTGCGCGATAAGGGAGGTTGGCGTGGCGTCCGACGGGAAGCAGGTCGGCGGGTGGTAGAGGGGGGCTGGCCATCTGGATGGCCGGCAGTCTAAGCCCCTAAAGGCCACCACTCCAGGAATCGGTTGTAAGTTCCGATCGCGGCCTGCACAGCGTGGACTGAGTTGCGAAGAGCAGTCACGTCGCCGGTCGAGAGGCGACCGCTGTTCACCAGTGCCTGGAGCTCGTTGAGGAATGCGTTGAGCTGGTTGTTGGCGGCTTTCGTGTCCCCGCGGGTCAACGAGGCGTTCGCGGCATTCAACTTGGCGTTGAGGCTGCTCCTCTGCCCGTCATTGAGCGCCGAGAGCTTCTGGACCGCCCCGGAGATGGAGGTCAAAGCCGCCTGGGGAGTCTGGATCATGACCCTGGTGGTCGCCTGGCCCACACCGCCGTCGTCGTCGCTGACCGTCAGCGTGACCGTGTAGTTGCCGGCCGCGCCGAACGAGTGTGCTGAGGAGAGGCCCGCTGATCCCCCGGCGCCGAAGTTCGTTGTGCTGGTGGAGCCGTCACCGAAGTTCCAGGTGGCGGTGTGCGAGTCCAACGCCCCGGGGTCAGAGAAGTTCCCGCCGAACGTCAATGACAGATTCGGTGTGAGGACCACCAGCAGAAGCCCTGACGTCGGTGCATAGCCGGCGATCTTGGCCGAGGGTGCGACATTGGCGCTGGTGATCGTCACCGAGGTGGTGCCGGTCATCGCGCCGTCGTCAGTGGCCCGGAGGGTGGCCACGAACGTACCCTCGTCGTCTGGCGTGAAGCTGAACGCAGCGCCGCTGCCGGCGCCGAACGAGCTCCCGTTCTTGGTGACGGTCCAGCTGTAATTGAAGCCGGCGGAGTTGTCAGGGCCGGCTGGGCTGGATGCTGAGCCGTTGAGCGTGACCTTGGTCCCCTCGGGGCTCGACATCGACGCCGCCGCCGAGCTCAACGAGGCGGCGGAGAGGCCTGGATTCGCAGACGAGATCGACGCGGTCGGGGTGACTGCTGCGACCGCGACCGTGAAAGAGGTCGTCGTGGTGAGTCCCTTGCCGTCGTTGGCGCTGAGGGTGACCGTCTCGACGGCGGCCTCGTCACCTGCCGGCTGAGACCACGCCCAGGTGCCAGTGCCGGTCCCGCTCTGGGTCACGCTGCCGGTGGAAGCGGTGATGGACACAGTGTCGCCGTCGGGGTCGGAGAAGGTGCCGGTGTTGGTGGGCTTGGTGCCTTCATCGACGCTGACCGCGGCGTTGTCCGCCGCCAGTGCGGGAGCGTGGTTCGTGTTGATGGCAACCCACGTTTTGAAAGCGAAGTCCAGGCCGTAGCTTGCGCCGGTGAACCAGGTGCAGCCAAAGCAGCCGACGTAGAGCTGGCCGCCGAGGTAGAGGTTGGCCTGCCAGCTGTTGTACCAGTTGAAGGTGCCGACGCTGTGGCTGACCACGATCGCGTACTTCGTGCCGGCGGTGACAGGTACGCCGGGGTTGAACGCGAAGTCGCTAAACGTCTTGAACGGCAGCGTGCCCGAGTACGAAGTGGAGCCCAGGACGGTGCCGCTCGGGGCGCCCCCTGTGGTGACCGACTGAATCTGGACAGTCAGCCTGACGAAGGCATAGCTTGAGTCAGAGAGCAGCGAGACCCGGTCCACCTGGCCGGTCATCCCGGCGGTGAACGTCTGGGCCATCAGCTCGAGACGCTGGAAGCTGATGCCGACTGTCTGCGACTGATCCACAGAGTCGGTGACCGCCTGTACGGGCAGTGCCAATGACATGGACAGCCCGGCGGCCAGGGCGAGGGCGAGCGACCATCTGCTCCGGAAAGAGCTGCTGCCGATGGTAGGACGCGACCTAGGCTCCATGCCGAATGTGACGCACTGCGCCTTGATTCCCTGCGCACGATCACAATCGATCTTGGGATGGACCGGATTGGCAGCTTGCGCTGGCGGTTCCGATCGCTGTGGTTCGCGACGCTGGCGGGCTTCGGCGTGCACCGTCCATCGCATGCGTGGTTGCGGTACAGCGGCTACGCGGTTCGGGTGCCTGGACCGTTCTGGCGGCGCTGGGGGCAGATGTTCAAGCCACCGCGGGCGCCCTTACCTGGTCGTGTGCCCCCAGGACCACCGCCATGGGCTGGTCCGCCGGAGTCCGAACTCGGAGTCGCAGTCCCACTTCGCACCGTTCTGGCGAGGCAGCCTGGGCTTGTCATCGCGCTCACGGACTGCGTTGCGTACTCGAACGGGCTCAGCTTTGGGATCGCGATTCGGTCTGAGAATGAGCTCGACCACCGCAGCTTCGGCTTTGGTCCGCCTTCAGAAGCCGATCGGGCAGGCAGGTTTGAGGTCCGCGTCAGATTTGCGGACGGACGTGAATCGGCGATTTCCGGTTATGGGCCCGAACCGGCAGCGATGGCCTATTACCTGGCGTGGCAGGAGGGCCGCGAGCCCGAGGTGCCCACGGGGCCGGTCGTCGGGCAATTAGGCGGCAGTGGCGGTGGCAAGCGGATGGATTTTCAGTACTGGGTCTGGCCGCTTCCCCCCGATGGGCCGCTGTCGATTTCGTGCGAGTGGCTGAAGGGCGGGATGGCCGCCAGCTGGAGCAACGTCGACGGAAGCGCCATTCGCGAAGCCGGAAGCAAGAGCGCGAGCGTGTGGGAGTAGAGCCGGCTCCCTACGCCGTCTTAAGAGCGGGTTTGACCGGCAGGCCGCGGAAGCGGTGGGTCACATCCTGGGCTCCCCACAAGACCCATGTCAGGCCGAAACCCCAGAGAACGTAAGCGGCTGCGGCAAAGAGTCCAACGCCTCGCGTCGTGCCATCGGATGCATCGGTCCAGGTCGAAATGCTGATCGCGAGAAGGCCGGCGCCAGCGAGGAGGCCCAAGCCGTCGACCCACGCCGGAAATCTCTCGGCTCCGAAACCAAGACCCGATGCGGCTACGAACCAGAGGCCCACCAGGGCCAAGGGCCAAGCGGTCCATTCGGTGAGGGCTTCACCACCGAGCAGGTGTGTGACGGCAAGGATCTCGAGCACGATGAGCCAGAGGGCTCCCACCACTCCCCAAAAGCCGGTGAAGAGACCCAATGCCGGCCGTCGCATGGGATGGCTCAGGAGGGAGATGGCGACAGGCAGCACGAGAATCGCCCATGCGAGGAGGAACCAGCCGCGCACGTCCTGACGGCCGGCGAGCTGGCTGGCGACGGCGCCGATCAGGGCCGCGACAGATAGAAATGCGAGAGCGCTCGTCCATCGCATCCCGCGGGTCATCGCGACGAGCAGCACGAAGACCACCCAGGCGATCAAGAAGCCGTCCCGCACGAGCTCCCATCCAAAGATGTGGCTGAAGATCGCTGCCACCAATGCAATCACGCTGATCCAGAAGAAGGCGTTGCCCCAACGCACACGTGGATTATGTCAAGGGTCGTTTCCGCGCGGAAAGGACCTATGTGGGGCATTTGGTAGGACGTATCCGCGCGGAAACGCTGGATGTCTTCTGTTGCCCCGACCAAATCGATCAGTAACTGCGTTGAATGGAGGTGGGCATCCTCAGCCAGCTCATTGGCGCCAAGCGCTCGATTGACCGGACCTGGTGCTGCGACTCCTGCAGGGAGGCGGCGATAGGGAGACAAAAGTCGCAAGAGGGTGCAGTGCGGGCTTTGCGGCTCGGTCACGACAGTCGACTGGCTGAGAGCCCTCAAAAGACATAAGAAGCGAGAAGGGGCTCGGACCGGCGGGTTTCGCAAAAAAAATCGATTGGTGCCGGCGCAGGGATTCGAACCCTGGACCATCGGTTTAAAAGACCGCTGCTCTAACCAAGCTGAGCTACGCCGGCGTACTCAAATTGTGGCTTGCGACCCCTGCTACACGCTCGGCCCAGCGTTTTCTCCGCCTGGGCCGGCGCGCGCGTGCTTGCGTCGAGTGAGATAGCCGCGCGAGCCGGCACTCGCGCCCAACGAGCTTACGCCGCTCATGCGGGCACCCGATCCGGGGCTGTAGCCTTCCCCCGGTGAAGGCCTGGGTCGTCCGGGAGCTTGGCGGGCCGGAGAGCCTGCACTTCGAGGAAGTCGCACCGAGCGATCCGGTCGATGGAATGGTCAGGATCAAAGTGCGCGCCGCCGCGATCAACTTCCCCGACGTGCTGATGGTCGCCGGCCTCTACCAGGTGAAGCCCGAGCTGCCTTTCGTCCCTGGTGTCGAGGTCAGCGGCGAGGTGATGACCGCGCCTGCCGCTTCCGGCTTCAAGGCCGGCGATCGGGTCATGGCGCTGCTCGACCACGGCGGCCTCACACGTGGTGGCTTTGCGGAGATCGCGGATGCGGCGCCTTCATCGCTCACGCGAATGCCGGACAAGATGACCTTCGAAGACGCCGCGGGTTTCACTCTCATCTTTCAGACCGGCTGGTTCGGGCTGCACCGGCGTGCGAATCTGAAGGCTGGCGAAACGCTCCTGGTACACGCGGGCGCGGGCGGCGTGGGCAGCGCGGCGATCCAGCTCGGCAAGGCCGCCGGCGCGACCGTGATCGCCACCGCGGGTTCCGACGCGAAAGTCGAGGTGTGCCGCGAGATCGGCGCCGACCACGCTCTGAACTACAAGACGCAGGACTTCGTCGAAGAGGTCAAGAAGATCACCGGCGGTCGCGGCGCCGACGTTGTTTACGACCCGGTCGGAGGCGACGTCTACGACCGTTCGACCAAATGCATCGCGTTCGAGGGCCGGATCGTGGTCATCGGGTTCACATCGGGCCGCATTCCGCAGGCGGCCACCAATCACGTGCTGATCAAGAACTACTCGGTGGTCGGGCTGCACTGGGGCCTCTATACGCGGCGTGCGCCTGAGCTCATCGCGCCGGCGACGCGCGCCCTTCTCGACCTTTATGAAGCGGGCACGATCAAGCCCTACATCTCGACCCGGCTTTCATTGAGCCAGGCGCCTCGCGCGCTGGCGATGGTGGCCGAGGGCAAGAGCACGGGCAAGGTGATCCTCACTGTCTGATCCGGAAGGGCCACCCCCTCAACCTCCTGAGCCCCCGGCTTCTCCGGGTACTTCCCCAACAGGTGAGGAAGTAAAGCCTCAACCTCCCGAGCCGTCGGCTTTACCGGCTGCTTCACCACCTGCTGGCGTAGCCAGGCCACCTTCTCGGCTTCGGCATTACCTGCCCGTGAGCGCGGGAATAGCGCTGGGCCTGATTGCTCTGCTGCTCGTGGTCATCGTCGGCCCGCCGACCAACCCCGTATCCAAATCGGAGCCGCTGGCGGCCGACCAGACGCTGAGCTTCCCCATCGCCCAGGACCTGGCCGACTTCGACCCCGCGCTCATCTCCACCGCCGCAGATGTCGACATCCTGCGCAACGTTTTCTCCGGGCTATACAAGTTCGACAGCAAGCTTCGCGAGGTGCCGGACCTCGCGGCCGGCCAGCCGCTGGTTTCGGCCGACGGACTCACCTACACGTTTCGCCTCCGCCACGACGGCCGCTTCTCGAATGGCGATCCAATCACAGCGGACGACTTCATCTACAGCTGGAATCGCGCCGCCGCGAAGCAGGGTGACTACGCGGGGCTGTTCAACGTGGTCGCGGGTTACGACGCGGTCGCGGCTGGGAGGGCCGCCCAGATGAGCGGCCTGGCGAAGGTCGACGACTTCACTTTCACCGCGACCCTCACCAAAAAGTCCGGATATTTCATGACCGAGCTGGGGCTGTGGCCGTTCTGGGTGGTGGACCAGAAAGTCATCGCTTCGGCGGGCGAGGATCTCTGGTTCACCAAACCCGAGACGCTGGTCGGCAGCGGACCGTTTCACATGAGCGCGAGGGTGCCTGGCCAGTCGATGGACTTTCAGCCCGTGCCGACCTGGTACGGAGGCGCAACCGGAAAGCTGGCGAAAGTTCACATCGAGGTGGTCCCCGACACCACCGCGCAGGTCACCCAGTACGAGTCCGGCGTTTTCAGCCTCATCGGTTACGGGCGGCAGGGTCTCCCCCCCGCCGCGGCCACCCGGTACACCACTGACGCAAAGCTCAAGAGCCAGCTCGACCTGGTCCCGATCGGCCTCACCTTCTGGGTCGGCTTCAACCTGCGCACCGGTCCATTTGCGGACATCGAGGCGGGCAAGGCCGGGCGTCGCGCGTTCAGCGCGGCGATCGATCGCAACGCACTGGTCGATGCTCTCTGCAACCAGAAGACCGCGTGCGTTGCCGCGACCGGCGGCGTGATCAGCAAGGGCCTGGAAGGCTACCTCGGCGACGGAGCAGACACGAACGTGAAGTTCGACCCGGCGGCGGCCAAGGCTGAATACAGGACCTGGGACCCCAACGGGTTGAAGGTCAAAGGCCTCAATTACACGTATGACACCAACGCGTTCAACAAGGCCCTCTGCGCCAACTTGCAGACTCAGTGGCAGAAAAACCTCGGCGTCGCCGTGGGCTGCGTCGAGATGGACCGCAAGACGTTTTTCGATGACCGCAACGGCCGGTGCGCCTATCCGTTGTTCCGCCAGAGCTGGAGCGCCGACTACGACCACCCGCAGGATTGGTTCGACTATCTCTTCGTCACCGGCGCGAGCTCGTCCGGGTCGTGCTATTCAAATCCCAACCTGGACAAGGTTGTCGCCGCAGCCGATGCGGCGCCGCTGAGCCAGAGCCTCGTTGACGACAAGACCGCCGGCCACATGTTGATCAACGACACGATTTTCGCCCCGCTCATCTACGGAGTGCAGCAGTACCTCTCACACCCGTATGTCGCGGGCGTCGGGGGCAACGCGCTGTATGACTTTTCCTGGACTGAGGCGCGGATACTCAGGCATTAGTTAATTCTTTCGGGCGCGGGTTGTGGTTGGATCTCCCCCATCCGGCGCTGCGCGCCACCTTCCCCGCAGGCGGGGAAGTGACCTATCCAATTGGCGCTGCGCGCCACCTTCCCCGCAGGCGGGGAAGTGACCTGTTTAATTACTACTTCCAGCGCCTTTAGTGAGCGGTCAGCTGGATTTCATTCCAGTGGTATTCGAAAAAGTTGTTTGCGCCCGCTCCCTTGACATACGGCTTGAACAGGTAGGCGCCGTTTGAGTAGTAGAGCGGGATGTAGACGACGTCGTCGATGAGCATCTGGTTGAGCTTCTTGTAGTCGGCGATCGCCTGGTCTCCTGTCTCGGCGTCCGCCTTGTCGAGCAGGCTGTCGTAAGCCTTCGTGTCGTAGCCGCTCGTGCAGTTTGCATCCGGGCAGCCGACGACGTGGCCCCACAGGTTGTCGAACCAATCCTGCGGGTAGTTGTAGTCGGCCTTCCATCCGTCGCGTGAAAGCACGTACTGCCCGTTCAAGCGTGCCGTGATGAATTGTGAGTGCGAAACGGCCTGGAGCTCTACGTCGACGCCGAGGTTGTCGTGCCACTGCGCCTTCAGGAAGTCCGCGGTCGGCTTGTTGAACCCGTTGCTGGGGTCGTACACGTAAACCAGGGCTTTGGTCTTGGCGCCGGTCGGGTCGGCGCCCTGGAAGAGCAGCTTGGCCTTGGCCGGGTCGTACTTGCCCAGCGGGTCCTGGCCGTCACCCATGTAGCCGATGAGCCCTTTCGGGATCAGGCCGCCGGTGGCCGCGGTGCAAGCGACGTCGGAGCACACAGTGGTCGCCAGCTTCTTCTTGTCGACCGCGAGCGCAAACGCCAGGCGCAGGTCGTGCGCGCTCTGCCCCTGGTCGAGCGAGAACGGGCCCTTGGCCTGGCGCTTGACGTCGGATACCAGGTTGAAGCTCACCCACATCGTGCTCACCTTCGGGCGGAGCAGAAGCTGGTCCTTCTCCTTTGCGATGCCCTGGATGCGGACGATATCGGCAACGGGCGCGTTGCTGAAACCGCCGTACCCATAGATGTCGTAGACGCCCTGCTCGTACTTCGCGACGGCGCCCGAGGCATCACTGATGATGTCCACGTGGACCCTCTTGACAGTTGGCCTGGGCAAACCCCACCAGCTGTCGACCGCTGCGAAATCGACCGACTGGTCCGCCACGTGAGAGACCATCTTGTAGGGACCTGTCCCGACCAATGTCTCAGGCTTCGTCCACCATTTGTCGAAGTCCGTTTTGACCACGTTCTGGTCGACGACGGCGCCGGTGGTGCCACTGACCGCGATCGACGGCAAGAACCAACCAGCCGCCAGGCTGAGCTTGGCCTTGACCGTGTAGTCGTCTGGCGCGGTGAGGCCGGTGAGGGTGACCGACGGGTCGCCTTTTTCAAGCAGGGCCTGAAGCGCCGCACCAGTGGCTGTGTTCTGCGCAACCTTGGTGTAGCCGTCGATCGCGGACAGGTTGGTCGCGTACGACCCCTGCATCGCCGCGGCACGGTTCCACGAGTACAGCACGTCCTTCGAGGTGAGCTTGTCCCCGTTGGAGAAGGTCACGTCGTGGCGGAGCTGGAACGTATAGGTCAGGCCGCCGTCGGCGGGCTGAGGCACCGTGGTCGCCAGGTCGGCAACGATGTTGAGATTGTTGTCGAACTTGACCAGGTTGTTGAACAGGTTCTGCTGGATCTCGAGGTCGGTCTCAGCGTCGGACAGCGCCGGGTCGAGAGTGCCGAAGTCGTGGAGCAGCGGGAACTTCAACGTCTGATCGGCGGCGAGATGAGACGTTGCCGGCGTGCTTCCGCTCTGACACGCGGTGAGCAACATGCAGGCGACTGCGCCCAGAGCGAACGCTCTGACTATTTGAGGGACGCCAGGACCTCCGGTGCCATGTCGCTTCCGAAGGGACCGTCCGGATTGTCGATCAGCCACACGTGAAGCATCTCGGGCGTGCTGCGGTTGCTGCTTCCGGCCGGACACGTGCCGCTCTTGTCGGTGATGTTGGCGGAACCATCGTGCGTAAAGGCGACGATCACGCCGGTCGTTCTGTCAAAGCACAGGTTGTCGTGCTTGTGCCACACGGTGAGCGATCCGCCGACCTCCGGGCCCTTCATTCCGAGCCTCGGCATGATGTACATCGCGCCGATCAGGACTGGACCGTGGCTGCTGTTGAAGTAGATCAGCGACTGCACGCGATCCGGCTTGAGGATGTCAGCGTCCGTGAAGTAGGCGGCGTTGACGTAATGCATGATTGCCAGCCCCTCGGGTTCCATCGGCTTGTAGCCGGCGGTGATCGCGGCCTGCCGGTCGGAATACTTCGCCACGGCGGCCTTCGTCGCGTCGATCAGCTGCACCGCGGCCTGGAGCTGGGCGCCGGTTGGACCACCTGACGTCGCGTGGCTGTGATCGGTCAGGGCCGCGGTCGAGGTGCTCCGTTCCACCGAGGCCGCCCAACCCGCCGCGTCGCTCGACACCACGATCAGCGCGAGCGAGGCGATGAGCAGGCCTCTGCGCGCCCACGTGCCACCCGGCAATGACGTGTAGGCGGCTCCAATCAGCCCCACCACGACCATCGCGATGCCGGCCCCCAGGAGAACGTGGCCCGGATTGGAGAGCGTGAAGATCCCTTCTCGGTGGGCCAGGGTCGGGTCCTGTGCATGAAGGTAGGCGTCCAGCGCCAGGCCGAGCAGGAGCGACGCCGCTCCTATCAGCCCGGTCGCCAGGAAGATCGCCAGCCTCTTCATTCGGGCCTCAGAGCTTACCGGCGAAGTGACAGGCCGCCAGGTGACCGCCTTCCTTCATCTCCAGCGGCGGCTCCACCTCGGAACAGATCTGCTGGGCGATCGGGCATCGGGTATGGAAGCGGCAGGCGCTCGGCGGGTTCACTGGGGACGGAATCTCACCCTTGAGCAGGATCGGGCGCCTGGACATCTCGAGATCCGGGTCCGGGATCGGAACCGAGCTCTGCAGCACTTTGGTGTACGGGTGAAGGGGCTTGTCGCGGACTTCGGCGGTCGTGCCCACCTCGACGATCTTGCCCAGGTACATCACGGCGATCCGGTCGCTCATGTGGTTCACCACCGACAGGTCGTGGGCGATGAACAGGTAGGTGAGATGGAAGCGGTCCTGGAGGTCTTCCATCAGGTTGACGATCTGGGCCTGGATGGAAACGTCGAGGGCCGAAACGGGCTCGTCGGCCACGATGAAATTTGGGTTCAGGACGAGGGCGCGCGCGATGCCGATGCGCTGGCGTTGGCCACCCGAGAACTCGTGCGGGTAGCGATTGATGAAGTTGGGATTCAGGCCGCAGACCCGCATCACCTCCTGCACGCGCTTTTCGGCGGTGCGGCCACGGGCGATGCCGAAGTTTCGCAGCGGCTCGGCGACGATGTCGCCGACCACCATGCGCGGGTTCAACGAGGCGTACGGGTCCTGGAAGATCATCTGCATGCGCTGCCGGGTGCGGCGCAGCTTTTCTCCTCGGAGCTTGGTCAGCTCGATGTCCTCGAAGAAGACCTGGCCCGACGTGGCAGCCTGCAGCTGAACGATCACCCGCCCAAGGGTTGACTTGCCGCAGCCAGACTCGCCGACCAGACCGAGGGTTTCGCCCGTTTTGATCGCCAGGTTCACGCCATCGACCGCATGCACAGTGGCGTGGCCGAACAAACCCGCACCGACCGAGAAGTGCTTAACGACGTTTTCGACACGCAGTAACGGCGCGGTCGCAGCGCTGTCAGGTGTGGCTTGCACCGCTTGCGCGCTCATTGCGCGCCCTTTTCCGCCGGCGGTACGTTTTTCATGAGCACCCAGCAGCGCACGCTCTGCCCTTCGCCCAGATCATCGAGGCTTGGCTCAGTGGTGAGGCACTTGTCGATTCGGAAGCGGCAGCGGGGGTGAAACTTACATCCCGGCGGCGGGTTGGACAGATCGGGCGGCAGGCCCGAGATGGAGATCAGCTTTTCGTGTTGGCGCTCGTCAACGCGCGGTATCGAACGGAGCAGTGACCACGTGTAGGGATGCTGCGGATTCTTGAAGATCGCGCGCGTCGGGCCTTCTTCGACGATGCGGCCGGCGTACATGACGATGACTCGTTGGCAGAGGCTGGCCACCACCGCCAGGTTGTGGGTGATCAGGATCACAGCAGCTCCCATCTCGCGATTCAGGTCGCGGAGAAGCTCGATGATCGAGGCTTGAACCGTCACGTCGAGCGCTGTGGTCGGCTCATCCGCGATGAGGAGAGACGGCTCGTTGGAGAGACCCATCGCGATCATCACGCGCTGCCGCATGCCGCCTGAGAACTGGTGGGGGTAATCACGCACGCGCTGTGCCGCAGCGGGAATGCGGACTCGCTGCATCATCGGCACGACGCGGTCGTGCGCCTGCTTGCTGGTGAAGCGCCGGTGCGCCGCCATCGCCTCTTCGATCTGAAAGCCGACCCTGAGCACCGGGTTCAGGGACGTCATCGGGTCCTGGAAGATCATCGCAACGTCGGAGCCGCGGAACTCCCGGATGTCGTCGTCCGACATGTGGACGACATCCCGATTACCGAACAGGATCTTTCCGTTGGTGATCTTGCCTGGGTCAGGTATCAAACGCAGCAGGGACAAGGCCGTCATCGTCTTGCCGGAACCGGACTCGCCGACGATTCCGACCGTCTCGCCTTTATCCACGTCGAACGTGATGCCGTCGACGGCCGTCACGGTCGGGCCCGAGCCGAAAAACTGGACCCTCAGATCTTGGACGCGTAGCAGTGGAGCCAGCTGACTACCGCCTCATCCTGGGGTCGAAGGCGTCGCGCAGTCCGTCGCCGAGCCAGTTGAACGCCATGAGGGTGATCGAGAGGGCGATCGTCGGCGCGAGCGCGATGTGAGGCGCGAAGTCAAGGCCGTGGTAGCCGTCGTTGGCCATCGCCCCCCACGACGGCATCGGCGACGGCAGCCCGAGGCCAAGGAAGCTCAGGAAAGCCTCGAACAGCACTGCCGCGGGGATGGCAAAGGTCGCCTGGACGATGATGGGTCCCAGCGCGTTCGGGAAGATGTGGCTGGCGATGATCCTAATGTCGCGAGCGCCGCTCATGCGCGCTGCTTCGACGAACTCGCGCTCGCGCAGGGCCAGGGCCTGGCCTCGGACGAGGCGAGCGACGTCCATCCATCGCGTGAGCGAGAACGCCAACACGATGACGAAGATGCCGCGAGGAATCAGATGGAGCGCGTCTGACAAAACGAAAACGAGGATCAGCGCCACGAGCAGGTCGGGGATGCCGTACCAGATGTTGATGAAGAAGGAGATCGTGGTGTCGACGGCTCCGCGGTAGTAGCCGGCCGCCAACCCCAGGGGAATTCCGATCAGGCAGACGATGATGGCGCTGCCGATGCCGACCTGGACGGTGATCGAGGCGCCGCCCATGATCCGGCTGAGAATGTCGCGGCCGGCCTGGTCGAGACCGAGCGGATGAGCGCCGCTGGGTCCCTGGTAGGTCGGCCCAACGGCCTGCAGCCAGACGGGATACGGAGTCCAGAACGTCGCCACGATGGCCGTGAGGAGCAGCAGGCCGATAATTCCGGCGCCCACCAGGGCGAGGCGGTTGCGGCGGATGCGGTTCCACGCGTCCCCCAGCAGGGAGACCTGCACGGGCATCTCATAGGTGGTGACTAGATCGGGTTCGGGAACGGCTGCAATTGCCATCAGTAGCGGATCCTTGGGTCGAGCACCGGGTAGATCACGTCCACCAGCAGGTTCGCCAGTCCGACCAGGGCGGCATAGAACGTGAAGACTCCAATAACGATGTTGTAGTCGCGAGCGAGGATGCTCGTAACGAACTCCTTTCCGAGGCCTGGGATGCCGAAGATGTTCTCGATCACGACCGAGCCCGTGATGATGCCCGTGATCAGAGGTCCGAGGATCGTCACCACGGGAATGAGTGCGTTACGAAGTGCGTGCCGCAGCACAACCACCCTTGCCTTGAGCCCCTTCGCCCATGCAGTCCGCACGTAGTCGGTCCGGATGGTCTCGAGCATGCTGGCCCGTGTGAGGCGTGCCACGTAGCTCGCGTACGGCAGTCCAAGCGCCAGGGCCGGAACAGGAACCTGTTCGACCTTACCCCACCCCGGCACGTAGTAAAAGGTGCCGCCCGTCCAGATGTAGAAGTAGTGCCCAGCAAGAAGGAGAGCGAAGATCGCGATGACGAAGCTGGGGATGCTGTATCCGACGACCGAGGCGCTCGACGCGACATAGTCGATCCAGGTGTTCTGTCGCAGCGCCGCGATGATGCCGAGGATAAGCCCGAGTCCGATCGTCACGATCAGCGCGTAGAAGCCGACGGTCGCGCTGACCGACGCCTCCCTCACCAGCAGCGGCGTGATGTACACCCCGCGGTTCTTCAGCGACTCCCCAAGGTCGCCATGAAGCACACCCGCGAACCAGTTCAAGTACTGCTGGGGCAATGGCAGGTCGAGGCCGTAATGGTGCAGGTTGGCCGCCAGCGCCTCAGGGCTGGTCCGGGTCTCGTTCAGGAAGGCGCTGCCAGGGATCTGATGCAGCAGCAGGAACACGATCGACGAGACCAGCACGGTCGTGACGGCAATTAGAACCAGGCGCTGACCGATGTAGCTGACCGTGCCTCGTGTCATCTGCTTTCCTGCCGTTAGCTCATTTCAATTTGACGAGAGGGGGCCGCCACGGCGGCGGGCCCCCCCTATTTTCCGCGTTATCGGCTGCTTGTTAGCTGTGCTGCAGAATTCGAGCGTCGCTCCAGTAGAAGTCGTAGAGAGCGTTGCCGTCAACGCCCTTGACCCACGGGTGAACGACGTTGGCGTGGATGTAGTAGACGAGCGGGCCGGGGATGCTCTGGTCGACCAGGATCTTGTTGGCCTGCTTGTACTCGGCCAGCCCATCGGACAGGGACTTCGTGTTGGCGCTCTTGACGAGGCTGTCCAGTGCCGGGTTCGAGTAGCACGAGCCGCCCGAGCCGGCGTTGGTCACGAACAGGAAATCGAACCAGTCCTGGGGGTTGTCATAGTCCGCGCCCCAGCTGTGCCGGAAGATCGGGTAGGTGCACTTGGTGCGTGCCGCGAAGAACGATGCTCGGTCCTGGGCCGTGCACTGCACAGCCACACCGAGGTTTTGCTGCCACTGCGAAGCGAGGTTCTCGCACACCGCCTTGTTGAAGGCGTTCGAGTTGTACGTGTAAACGAGGCCCTTGACCTTGGAACCATCCGGGTCCCAGGCCTTGTACTCCGCTTTGGCCGCTGCCGCGTCGAACTTGGCATTGGGGTCGGTGTTATCGCCGAGATATCCCTGCAGGCCCTTGGTGATCACGCCGCCGGTTGCGGCGTTACACGCGGTTCCCTTGGAGCAGGCGATGTCGACGAGCTGCGCGCGATCGATCGCGGTGCTGAAGGCGTGGCGGCCGTGCAAACCAGCGTCGATGCCGGCGAACGGACCTGTCTTCAGGTTGAAGCCGATCCAGTCGGTACGGGCGAGCGGCTTCAGGGTCAGCTCGGCCTTGAGCTTGGGGTCGCTGTTGTAGCGGATCAGGTCCTCCGGGGTGATGCTGCCGTTGGCGTAGCCGATCATCGTGAAGTTGCCGGACTCGTACTTGGTGAGCTGCGCCTTCTGGTCGGCGATGATCTCGATGTGAACCTTCTTGAGGGTTCCGGTCGAGCCGCCCCACCAGTTGGGAACGGCTTCAAAGTCGGCTGACGCCTTGGGGGTGCGAGCGGTCATCCGGAACTGGCCGGTGCCGATCAGGTTGGCGGGGTTGGTGAACCACTTGTCGTCGCCGCCGCCTGCGGTGATCGCCTTCTGGTCGACAACCCAGGCGGTCCACAGGGCGACTTCGGTGTACCAGTACCCTGCCGGAGCGCTCAGTTTCGCCTCGATGGTGTAGTCGTCGACCGCCTTGAGCCCGGTCATCGTCTGCGCCTTGCCCGCGGCGACCTCGTCGTAGCCGGCGACGGGCGCGAACACGGAGGCGTAGTCGCCCTGGATGCGAGCGGCACGGTTCCAGCTGTAAACGAAGTCGCTGGCCTTGACCGCGTCGCCGTTGGAGAACTTCGCGTCCTGTCGCATCTTGAAGGTGTAGGTCATGCCGTCCGACGAGATCGTTGGCGGCCCGGACGCGATGTCGGGAACCTGCTTCAGGTCGTCCGTGAACTTGTAGAGCCCGGAGAAGACGTTTCGGAAGATGTCGATGTCGACCGCGGCCGACATGTGAGCCGGGTCGAGGTCACCGATGTCATCGACCATCGGGAAGCTGAGTGTCTGGTCAGACGCAAGAGTTTCGGACGTCCCTCCGCCACCACCGCCGCCACAGGCGACGGCTACGAACATTGCCCCTAACGCGGCGGCTAGGGAGCGGAACCTGGAGTTACGCGTCATAGAACCTCCTCACGGAAAACAGATGCGAAGGAGGCGCAGAACGACACCACCCTCGCAATCCATCGCCCTCTTCCCGGCAAACCGGGGCGAGAGTGCGCCGGCGACGGACTCCGCCATCCCTCGATGGCCCCGCTACTCCACGTTCATCTTGGGGCCTGGCACCCCGGCCGGTCAAGTTCCCGGATCGGAGCGGGCCGGGCAGCTTCCCGGGTCGTGGGATGATCGCGCGATGGATGTGAGCCGGCGGGGGATGCGTAGGCAAGAGGGTCGGGGCAAGGTGGACGGGTCTCTGCGCTTTACCGCCGACCTCGAGCTGCCCGGGCTCCTTCACGTCCAACTCGTGCTCAGCCACCTCCCCAGCGCCCGGATTCGAAGCATCGACGTGACCGCTGCCCGCTCGGCGCCCGGCGTCGTGGCCGTGGTCACGGGGGCCGACCTTCCGGAGGTCGAAGCCTCCGGGCCGGACAAGCCGCTGGCGGTGGATCGGGTGTTCTACGCCGGCCAGCCGGTGGTGGCGGTCGTCGCGGAGAGCGAAACCGCCGCCTGGGATGCCGCCGCGCTGGTCGAGGTCGACTTCGATCCCCTCCCGCTGATCGCGGATCCGGACCAGGCCATGCGCGCAGGCGCACACGAGGTGCTCGAGCCGGACGCCGAGGGTTCTGAAGCCGACGCGTCGATGCACGGTGCGGCGACCGAGGCGGAGTCCACGACGGTCAAGCGGCCGCGCAACGTCTCGTCGGTCGCTTCCTTCAAACGCGGCGACGTGGCCGCCGGGCTGGCCGCCGCCGACACCGTGATCAAGGCCACGTATCGCCTGTCCGGCGTTCACCACTCGTTCATCGAGCCTCACGTCTCGGTCGTCCGGCCAGAGCCGGGCGGCGGCATGACGATCTGGGCGCCGACGCAGGGTCCGTTCGCAGTCCGCGACGAGATCGCGAAGCTGCTCGATGTCGCACCGCACGAGGTGCGGGTCATCCCGATGCCAGTGGGCGGCGGGTTTGGCGGGAAGGTCATGCTGCTCGAGTCGCTGCTTGCCCTGCTGGCGCAGAAGGTGCGCCGGCCCCTGCGCCTATCGCTCACGAGGCAGCAGGAGTTTCAGCTCGGGCGCCCGGCGCCGGCGGCTCGCTTTGACATCGAGCTGGGCGCCAAAAGGGACGGCACGCTAACGGCGCTGCGCGCGCGCTACGACTACGACAACGGAGCAACCGGCGGCTGGCATGCGGGCATCACCGGCTCATTCCTCGGTGGCACCTACCGGATTCCGAACTTCGAGCTCACGGGATTTGAGGTCGCCACCAACAAGACTCCGGTCGACGCCTATCGCGCACCGGGAGGACCGCAGGCCTACTTCGCGCTCGAATCGGCGATGGACGAGCTCGCGACCTCGCTCGACATTGACCCGATCGAGCTCCGCCTGAGGAACGCGTCGCGCGAGGGCGACCAGACCGCCGACGAGAGCCGGTGGCCGCGTATCGCGATGGTCGAGTGCCTCGAGGCGGCTCGAAAGCACCCGCTGTACACGGCGGCGGTCGGCGCGGGCGAAGGTGTAGGCATCGCTCTCGGCTCGTGGGGTGGCGCCCGCTCGCCGGCCGCGGCGGGCTGTCGCGTCGAGCCCGACGGCACCGTGGCGGTCACGATCGGGTCGCCGGACATCAGCGGCTCCTCGACCGGGCTCGCCCTGATCGCGGCCGAGGCGTTTGGCATCTCAGCGGAGAAGGTGCGCGTCGACATCGCCGATACGTCGGTGGCGCCGCAGGGCCCGATGGCCGCCGGCAGCCAGGTCACCTACAGCGTGGGCGGCGCGGTGCATGAAGCGGCGCTCGAAGCCAGGCGCCAGCTCCTGGAGATCGCGACCGAGGAGCTCGAAGCCGCGCCTGAAGACCTCGAGATCGTCGACGGCCGGGTGACGGTGAAGGGCGTACCCGAGCGCTTTGTCGAGATCACGCGCCTGGTGGCCCTGAGCACCGAGTTCATGGGTCGCCATCGGCCCATCAACGCAATGGGACGCTCTGCAGTGCAGAGCGCATCGCCGGCATTCACCGTCCATATCGCGCGAGTGCGCGCGGATGTCGAGACCGGGGCTTTCGAGCTGACGGGTTACGCCGCCATCCAGGACGTCGGGCGAGCGATCAACCGTCCCGAGGCGGAAGGCCAGGTACACGGCGGGGCGGTGCAGTCACTGGGCCGCGCGCTCGGCGAACAGATGGCGTACGACGTGGACGCCCAGCTCCGCAGCGGCAGCTTCCTCGATTACGAGCTGCCGACCGCGGACCAGGTGCCGGACGTGAGCGTTGAGCTGGTGGAGGTTCCGTCGCCGGTGGGACCGCTTGGGGCCAAGGGAGTCGGTGAGCCGCCCGCCATCCCCGGGGCCGCCGCGCTGGCCAACGCCGTCGCACGAGCGACCGGCATCAGGGTGCGCGAGCTTCCGATCGACCGTTCAGTCCTGGCCAGGGGCTCGATCGCCCTCTAGGTGAGCGAACGACGGCGGGTCGATCGCCGGGCCCCGCAACCAGCGACACGCGAGCGCCGGCGAGGCTCGTCTCTGCAGGCCTACGTGGCCCGGACTCTTCCCGGTTTCGCTCCGATCCTCGTCAGCAACCGCGCGCCGCATGAGCCCAGGATGGAAGGAGGTTTCCAGCGCGGAGCGGGTGGGGTGATCACCGGGCTGCTCACGCTTGCGGACGCCACCGGCGCGGACTGGGTGGCATGCGCGCGAAACGACGCGGAGCGCGAGCTGGTGCCCAAGGATGGAGCGGCGGTCGCGGTTCCTCTCCTTCACTCGATCGGCCGCCTGCACTACGCGACGCCAAGTCGCGAGCAGTACGAGATGTATTACTCGATCTTCGCCAACCCGGTCCTGTGGTTCATTCAGCACTACCTCTGGGACCTCGCCAACGAGCCGGTCATCGACGACCGCATTCACGAGGCTTGGATGCAGGGCTACGTCGAGGTCAATCGCCAGATGGCCGCGAAAACGGTGGCGGTCGCCAGAGCCGCTCGAGGCCGCCCTCTTGTTCTCGTTCACGACTACCAGCTCTACCTGGTGCCTCGCATGGTGAGGAAGGAGCTCCCGGACGCGGTGATCCAGCACTTCGTCCACGTGCCGTGGCCGACCCCGCAGTACTGGAAGGTGCTGCCGAAAGAGATGCGCGACGCGATCCTCGACGGCCTGCTGGGTTGCGATGTCGTGGGCTTCCAGTCAAGCCTCGACGTGCGCAACTTCCTGATGACATGCGAGGAGAACGCGGGCCTCCAGGTCGACGAGCGCGAGCGAGCCGTCATGGCGGGCGGACGCGTTGTATATGCGCGCCACTATCCGATCTCCATCGACGTGAACGCCAACATGCGCATGGCCGCGTCGCGCGGCGTGAAGCGGCAGGAGCACAAGCTGGTCTCGTGGCGGCCGCAGCGGTTGATCGTGCGCATCGACCGAACCGACCCATCCAAGAACATCGTCCGCGGATTCATCGCGTACGAGAAGCTGCTTCGGTATCACCCCGAGCTGCACCGCCAGGTCCAGTTTTGGGCTTTCCTGCAGCCTTCGCGACAGGACATCGCAGCCTACAGCCGGTACCTCAGACAGATTCGCCAGGCGGCGGGCCGAATCAACAGCGAGTTCGGATCAGAGGAGTGGCAGCCGGTCCGCCTGGAGATCGCGGAAAGCGAGCGTAAGGCTTTCGCGGCGATGAAGAACTTCGACGTGCTGCTGGTCAACCCTGTTTACGACGGGCTGAACCTCGTTGCCAAAGAGGGCGCGCTGGTCAACGCAACGGAGGGCGTGATCGTGCTGTCGGAGAACGCCGGCGCGCACGAGGAGCTTCGCGGCCACGTGCTTTCAATCAACCCCTTCGACGTGGAAGCCACCGCGCAAGCTTTGTTCGACGGCCTGACCATGGCGCCGGCGGACCGTCACCGCCTGAACGAGGGCGCGCGTGAGGTTGTCCGAGCCAACGACATCGCGCGCTGGATCAGCAACCAGGTGCAGGACCTGAGGGACCTGGTCGCGCCAAGCCAGGGCGGGGGCGTCCATATCGCGCCGCCGGATCGGCCTTAGCGCCTTTTCCCCCTTTCGGTTCGAGTCGCTATCGCGAGGAGCCCGCTCAACACCGCGCCCTCAAACAGTCCGTACAGGATCGAGCGCGGGATCGGCTGATAGAACGGGCCGATGTTGATCAGAAATGTCAAAACCGCGAACGGGGGAAATGACACGGCGAGCTGCTTCCAGGTGTCCAGCCCTTCCCACCACCGGACAACACGGTGCGGTGGCCCTGGCGGCCCTTGCTTCAACTCAGGCGGCGGTTACTGCTCGCCGCCGGCCTCTGCCCACTCGACGATCTCGTCGAGGAGGGCGGCTGACTCGCGCGGTCCATAGACCACGATGTCGCAGTGGTCGAACAGGTGGGCCGGCGCCTCCGGTGAGGCCACACCAACGCAGGTGTGCGGGACATCAAGGGAGCCGACGTAATCGAACATCGACCTGTCGTTCTCGTCGTCGCCGAAGCAGACGACCCCGCCCGGGTCCTCACCAGGCAGCAGGGCTGCCAGGGCGTTGCCCTTGCCGGCGAGGGGAACGTGGACTTCGATCACCTTGCGTCCGAGGTCCGCGGCGAGGCGGCGGCCGTCGAGCAGCGGCTGAATGAGCGCCACCATCTCCTCACCGGTGACCTCAGCATTGCGAAAGTGAATCGCGCTGCTGGCGGGCTTGACCTCGAGCCACGCGCCAGGGATCCGGGCGAGCATCAAAGCCACGTCCGCATTGAATTGCTCGAGAGCTTCCTTCTGGGCATGTCGCGGTATCGGCCGCCCGCCATCGCCGATGAGACGGATGCCGGAGATGGGAACCAGTTGCTCGAGCTGTTCGGTGGTCCGGCTGCTCAAGACGATGACGTCGGCGATCAACCGGACGAGCCTGCTCAGCGCCTGCAGGGCTTCCGGAAGCGCGACCGATTGGGCAGGGTCGGGAACGACCTCTGCCAGCGTGCCATCGAAGTCGGTGACGAGGACGAGCTCCCCCGGCGGAACCTTCGAAACGGCCGCGTCTCGCCAGGCACCGACAATCCGTTCGGTCTGGAGCATGCCTATAAGTTACGCGGACGGTGGCGGTCGATGATGGAATCGAACTCGACGCTCGATGGCAGCGTGCCGAATGAACGGCCCCAATCACCGGCCAGACGTGAAGCGCAAAAAGCGTCTGCCACGGCCGGATCGCCGTAGCGGAGGAGTAAAGATCCCTGCAGCACCACGGCCATCCGCTCGACGATGCGGCGAGCTCGCGATTCGGCTTCGTCGGTGTTGGCGAGCTCGCGCTTGAGAGCGGCGACGGCCGGATCGAGGCGTCCATCCGGGCCGGCCTGCTCCACCTCGGCAAAGAAGGCGGCGAGCGATTCTGGCTCACGGCTCAACGCACGCAGCACGTCGAGCGCGTTGACATTGCCTGATCCCTCCCAGATCGAATTCAGAGGCGCTTCGCGATAAAGGCGCGGGAGGATGGACTCTTCGACGTAGCCGTTACCACCGTGGCATTCGAGCGCCTCGGCGACAACAGCGATCGCACGCTTGCACGTCCAGTACTTGCCGACCGCGAGGCCGAGGCGGCGGAAATGCGACTCCGCGGGATTCGATGCGCGGTCGAAGGCTCCGGCCAGACGCATCATCAAGATGGTCGTTGCCTCCGACTCCACCGCGAGGTCGGCGAGCACGTTGGCCATGAGCGGCTGCTCGGTCAGCCGCTTGCCGAACGTGCTCCGGTGGGCGGTGTGGTGCGTCGCCTGGGCGACGGCCTGACGCATGAGCGAGGCAGATCCGATCACGCAGTCCAGGCGGGTGTGGTTGACCATCTCGATGATCGTCCTCACCCCTCTTCCCTCTTCGCCGACGATTGTCGCCCACGCGTCTTTCAGCTCGATTTCCGAGGACGCGTTGGACCGGTTGCCGAGCTTGTCTTTCAGCCGCTGGATGTGGAAGTTGTTCCGAGTGCCATCCGGAAGCACGCGCGGCAGGAGGAAGCAGGTGAGGCCGCCGGGTGCTTGCGCGAGGACCAGGAACGCATCGCACATCGGAGCAGAGCAGAACCACTTCTGGCCGGTGAGCAGGTACTCACCATTGGTTCCAGTCGGTAGAGCGCGGGTGGTGTTGGTGCGCACGTCGGAGCCGCCCTGGCGCTCGGTCATCGCCATGCCGAAGAGAGCGCCGCGTTTGGTCGACGCCTTGCGCAAGCCTGGGTCGTAGTCGAGCGTCGTCATCAGCGGCTCCCACTGCTGGGCGAGGTCTTCTTGCTGGCGCAGGGCGGGGACCGCCGCGTACGTCATCGACACCGGACATCCGTGCCCGCCCTCGACTTGCGACCAGATGTAGAACGCCGCGGCGCGCGCGGCATGGGCTCCGCGGCGCTGCTCGCGCCAGGGCATAGCGTGCAGCCCGTGGCCGATCGCTACCTCCATCAGCCGGTGCCAGGCGGGATGAAACTCGACTTCGTCGATTCGATCGCCGAAGCGATCGTGCGTGCGCAGCTGCGGTGGGTTGGCGTTCGCCTGGAAGCCCCAGTCGATGGCCTGCTGGGTCCCTGCGAGCCGGCCGAGATCTACAACCAGGTCCTGGGCCCACGAACCACCTTCGCGCTCGAGCGCCTCGCGCAGTGGCGCATCGGCCTCAAAAAGGTTGTAGTCGACGAGAGGAGGGGGTTGGTTTGTACTCACGTTGGGGCCAAATTGGGCCTCCCCCATCCCCCGCCTGGCGGCGGGTACTTCCCCGCAGGCGGGGAAGTGACCATTTTCACTCGATCTCCTTCGTTAGTTCTGCCACGAGGCGCAGCTGCTCTTGCCTTTCGGAGGTGTCGAAGGCCATCGGGGAGACGATCAGGGTGTCGACGCCCGCGTCGCGGTAGGCGCGGATTCGTTCCTTCGCGCGACCGCGAGGACCGACGATGTTGACTGCATCGATCAGGGCCTCCGGCAGCGCGAGCATCGCTTCATTCTTGCGGCCCTCCAGGTAAAGCTCCTGAACCTGCTGTGCCTCGCGCTCGAATCCATAACTCGAGACGAGGCGGTTGTAGAAGTTCTTCGGGCGCATGGCGTTGCGCGCCACATCCAGATCGTCGCCGATCATCACGTTGACGGTGGGACAGATGCGGAAATCGTCGAGGGTTCGGCCTGCACGCGCCGCGCCCTCTTCCAGCGGCGTGCGCAGCGCGGCCGTGTGCTCGGGTGAGAAGAAAACCGGGAGCCAGCCGTCCGCGATCTCCCCGGCCAGCGCCACATTCTTTGGACCAAGCACCGCCAGGTAGATCGGGATTCGCTGCTGCACCGGGCGCACGGTGAGCTTGAGCACCTTGCCCGGACCGTCCGGCAGTGGCAGCTCGAGCGTCTCGCCGTGGAACTCCACCTTCTGGTGCGCGAGCGCCATCCGCACGACGGCCACGTACTCGCGCGTGCGCTGCAGCTGCTTGCCGAAGCGCACGCCGTGCCAGCCCTCCGACACCTGCGGTCCCGAGGTGCCCAGGCCGAGGAGCATCCGGCCTCCTGAAAGCTGGTCGATCGTGGCTGCGGTCATTGCCGTCATCGCGGCGCTGCGGGCGGGAATCTGGAAGATCCCGGCGCCGAGCTTGATGGTGCTCGTGCCGGCGGCCAGCCACGCGAGCACGGTTGCGGCGTCGGAGCCGTAGGCCTCGGCCGCCCACACGGAGTCGTAGCCGAGCCCTTCCGCCGTTTGGGTGATGTCGAGCTGGTCGCGCGCGGTCAGCCCGAACCCCCAGTAACCGACGTTTACGCCAAGTTTCAACCTGGGGGGATTATCTATCTACCCGAGATCAGCAGTGTCAGCAGAAACACGTTGAGGCTGACGATCACCGCGATCACCACGGTTGCGATCACGGTCGTGATCCGCCGGTTGACCAACGTGCCCATCAGCTCTCGATCGCGGCAGAACAGGAGCAGCGGAATCAGGGCGAACGGGATTCCGAAAGACAGGACCACCTGGCTGAGCACCAATGAGCGAGAGGGGTCGAGTCCGACCGCGATCACCACCAGCGCGGGCGCCATCGTGATCGCCCGGCGCAAGAAGAGCGGAATCCTGCGGCGGATGAACCCCTGCATCACCACCTGGCCGGACAGGGTGCCGACCGAAGATGAAGACAGTCCCGAGGCAAGGAGACCCAGCCCGAAGAAGATGTCTGCGCCATGGCCGAGCCTGGCGCCAAGGGCGTTGAATGCCTGCTCGAGACTCTGAATCGGTCCGATGCTCTGGTGGTAGAAGGCGGCCGCGGCGATCGTGAGCATGGAGATGTTGATGAGACCGGCGATGCTCATGGCGATGATCACGTCCCATCTTTCGAACCGGAAGATTTTTCGCTTCTCTACTTCCGTCACGCCGATGATGCGTCGCTGGGTGAGCGCCGAATGCAGATAGATGACGTGAGGCATGACCGTCGCGCCCAGGATGCCGGCCCCGAGCAGGACGCTTTCCGTTCCATCGAAACGTGGCGTGAAGAGTCCCGTGACGACACCGCCAACGGACGGTCGCGCCAAGAAGACCTCGAATGCGAAGGCCGCGACGATCACGCCCACCAGCGCCGCGATCACCGCCTCGAATCCGCGGAAACCGCGTGACTGGATGGCGAGGATTCCAAAGGCTGCAAATGCCGTGATGACGCCCGCGACGAAGAGAGGTACGCCCGGAAAGAGAAGATGAATGCCGATCGCCGCCCCGATGAACTCGGCCAGGTCCGTGGCCATCGCGATGACCTCGGCCTGGATCCACAGGCCAAAAGTCAGCGGACGCGGAAACTTTTCCCGGCAGACTTCAGCGAGGTTCAAACCCGTGGCGATGCCGAGCTTTGCGCTCATCGATTGGATGAGCATCGCCATGAGGTTGGCGGTCAGCACGACCCAGAGCAGCATGTAGCCGTACTGCGCGCCGCCCTCCTTGATCACGATTCGGTTTTGCGCGCCTCCACGAAAATGGCGCGCGCAAGGCCGAGGGGCACGGTGAGGCGGCGGCCCTTGATGCGGACTCCGATGGGGCCTTCGAACTTGCTTTCCTCGATGATCTCGATCGGGGTGCCTGGCAGCAGGCCGCGCCGGTCGAGCTCGCGAAGGCGGCCGGGATCATCGTCCGAGACGCCTTGCACCACGACCTTTTCGCCCAGGCGACACTGGCTGAGGGGACGGTCGCTGAGCGGCCGCACCTTTCCGGCAAGCGTGGGGATCGCGTGGCCGTGGGGGTCGAGCTCGGGGCGCCCGAGGAGCTCGAAGATGCGCTGCTCCATCCGCTCGGAGATGACGTGCTCGAGGCGCTCCGCCTCTTCGTGGACTTCGTCCCACCTGTAGCCGAGGACCTGGACGAGGAACATCTCGAGCAGCCGGTGGTGGCGGACGAGCTCGAGGGCGACCTTGCGGCCTTCGCGGGTGAGCTGCTGGCCGCGGTAGCGGTCGTGCTCGACGAGGCCCTGGGCATTGAGGCGGGTCACCATCTCGCTGACGCTGGGCGACGAGATGCCGAGGCGCTGAGCGAGGTCGCGGGTCGGCACGGGGCGCTGGTCGCCGCGCAGCTGGTAGAGGGCTTTGAGGTAATCCTGCTGGGCTCGGGTGAAGGTGCTGCGGCGCTCGACCTGGTCGACCATATGGGCTAGGTCTCCCTAATCCAGGTTGCGGGCTTGCCTAGCACGAAAGATAGGATAGCCTAACTCTCGGGTAGCACACGCTTTCTTACGGAACTTGTTCTCTTGAGGCGAGCAGTCCACGGCTGGTGGACTGGGAAGAGGGAGTCGGGACCAGGCCTGGGAGGCCGTGATGCACGCCTGGGTGGAT
>WNGJ01001239.1_pt1 | contig 26163 bp, 25 predicted proteins | sample 5400611 | NCBI WGS metagenome assembly WNGJ01 (sample SAMN13153375, study PRJNA577476) | soil metagenome | isolation source: 40 cm soil or saprolite under Garry oak tree replicate 1 | place: USA:California | collected 2016-06-15
TTCTGGCGAAACAGGAACCCGACGCTGTATTGAAAAACACCATCAACAAACTCGCTGACGCCGTGCAGGGCGGAAATACATTTTCCGACGCTCTTGCCCTGCATCCGCGGATCTTTAACGATCTTTACGTCAACATGGTTAAAGCCGGCGAGGTCGGCGGCGTGCTCGAGCTTGTGCTGAACCGGCTTGCAGAATTTCAGGAGAAAGCCGCGAAGATTAAAAACAAAGTCGTCGCAGCGATGGTCTATCCGGTGATCGTGATCACGCTGGCGACGGCGATCATGGCTTTTCTCCTCGTCTTCATTGTGCCGAAGTTCGAAGCAGTCTTTCACGACATGCTTGGCGATAAACCTCTCCCGGCCGTCACGAGATTTGTTATTAACGCGAGCAACACGCTGCAAAATCATTGGCTGATCGTAATCGGCGTGCTTGTCGCGATTGTGGCCGGTTACAGATTCATGAATGGGATCAAGCCCGGAAGATACGCAATCGATCGAAGCAAGCTTCATCTGCCGCTCTTTGGTAATTTGAACCGCAAAACAGCAATCTCCCGCTTTTCGCGAACGCTCGGGACATTGGTCACAAGTGGTGTACCGATCTTGCAAGCGCTCAATATTACTCGTGAAACCGCCGGAAACATGGTGATTGCGCGCGCAATCTCGCAAGTTCACGACAGCGTGAAGGAAGGTGAATCGATCGTGCAACCGCTTGAAGCCAGCGGCGTTTTTCCGCCGATGGTGATCAGCATGGTCGACGTGGGCGAAGAGACCGGTCAGCTTCCTGAGATGCTTTTGAAAATTGCCGACGTTTATGACGACGAGGTCGACAACGCGGTCGCTGGTTTAACTGCTGCGCTCGAGCCGCTCATGATCGTGTTTCTCGCGGTGATTGTCGGCACCATTGTGCTCGCGCTGTTCATGCCGCTCATCGCCATCATCCAAGGCTTGCAGCAGCAAACGTGACCGGCTCCGCCGGAATGACGAAATACGAATGCCGAATGACGAACTCTAGCCGCCGCGACTTTTTCGGCGTTCGTCATTCTGTCATTCCTTCATCCTTCGTCATTCGACATTCGACATTTTCCAGCCGTGCTTTCACTCTCATCGAGCTTCTTGTCGTCATCGCCATCATCATCGTGCTCGCCGGATTAATCCTTAGCACAATGGGCTATGTGCGGAAGAAAGGTGCACGTTCCCGCGCCGAAACAGAAATCGCCGCTATGTCTGCTGCGCTGGAAAGTTACAAGGCAGATAATGCAGTTTATCCGCGGCCCCCACCGGCGCCAAACACGACTACGGACACGCTGGATGCTCGAACAATGGGCGACGCTACAACTACGAATTACAAAGCAGCGAGTCTCGTCCTATATCGTGCTCTCTCTGGCGACAGAAATCTTAATCGCATTGTCGATGCCGCGGACGAGAACCTTGACATTGATGGCTCGACATTGGGCACGCCTCTCACTCAGTTGCCAACGTCTTACTATACGTTTAAGCCGAATCAGCTCAGTCCAACGGATCAAAGTTTGCCAATAGAATTCATCCGCGATCCGTTCGGAAACAGCTACGGGTACTCGACCGCCTGCAGTGGATCAAAAACTGGTAAGCGGCCCCTCAGCCTTCGCTCGTATGTACCACTACCTCAACGCGGCGGTTGGGGCTTTGTTCTCCAATCGAGCCGTTCGGGGACGTTCGGAATTTCGTCATGCCGTAACCGTGCGTTTGAATTTGCATGGGACTGATTCCCATCGATTCGACCAAATACTGTTTCACGCTGTCAGCTCGGCGTTGACTCAGATCGAGATTGTATTCCGGTGTGCCGAATGAATCCGTGTAACCTTCTACCGTGAACGTCGCTTTCGGATTGCGCTGGATGAGTGTGCCAAGCTTTTGCAATTGGTTGATGGCGCTCGCTTGCAACGCCGCGCTGTCGTACTCGAAAAGCTGATCGTCGGGTAGTCGGAGTTTCGTGCCAGACCCGAGTGGGCCCTTCTGCGAAAGCAATTGATCGAGATCGCTAAAACCCGGCGCGCCCTTTTTATTCGGGCCGGCGCTGTCGCCGGGCATTTTGCTCGTGAAGGTGTTTGGCCGCTTAATCGTCGTGCTCGTGGCAAGTTCGGTTCCGCTAAGAGCAGGCTGAGGGCGTCCCGATGTTGAAATGTTGTTGAGCAATGATTGTTCATGCGTGGCGTTTGAATCGCTAGAGAGAGTTTGCGCAGTGGAGCGCTCGATTTCGGTAAGCACGGAATCGACGGGCGGTTGTTCCACCTTCGGTTGATCCGGCAATGCATCGCGCACCTCGTCCGGCATCGCCGCGCTGGCCTGAATGTCTTGCAAAAGCTTGTCGAATGATTTTTTCTCGTCCGGCAACTGCGTATCGGTGTTGTCCGGCTCTGGCTTGGCCGCGGGATTTGTCTGATCGACGCTCGTTTTATCAAGTTTCGATTCGTCGATGCTCCTGACCTTGAACGTTGGCGTCTGCTGACTTTGGGCGAATGCTGCCTCTACAGGTTGGAAGCGGGTCCGATAAAAATAAGCGCAGAGCGCGAGGTGCAGTCCGAGGGAAACGATCAACCCAAACCAGAGCCAATTGCGCTCTCCGCTCCCCGAGAGTAAACCTTCGGTCTCAAGGTTGTCGAAATCGTCTAAATCGGAAACTCTCATTGCGCGCCCGGCCCAAAAGATATCACATTTTAATGCGCGAGCTACGGCGCGACGGAAGATAGCCATCTTGGCTGTCTTCTCAGGCAGGCTTCTCAGCCTGCCGGGCAGCGGATTCGACAGGCAAGATGCCTATCTTCCTACGCCACTTCGCGTTCGTTCAATAAAGGCCCTGGCCGCGCGGCGAATTTCGTCCGCCACACGCGCCTCGGGCGAGACGAACTTCGGTGTGAACCAGGGAAACAAACCGATCAAATCGTGCGTCACCAAAATTTGTCCGTCGCAATGCTCGCCTGACCCGATACCGATGGTTGGGATGCCGATCGCATTGGTGATTTGCTTTGCAATGTCCGGCACGACGATTTCGAGAACGACGGAAAACGCGCCAGCTTTTTCCACCGCGTGCGCATCGGCAATCAGGGCTTCCGCTTCAGACTGCGTGCGTCCTTTGACCTTATAGCCGCCTTCTTTTCGCACACTTTGGGGCAGCATCCCGATGTGTGCCATGAACGGAATTCCCGCCTGGGTGATCGCTTCGATTTGCGCGACATGGCTCGCTCCGCCTTCGAGCTTCACTGCTTGTGCGCCGGCAGCGACAAATTGTTTCGCTGTTTCCGCTGCTTGCTTAGCTGTGTCGTAGGTGTGAATCGGCATATCGGCGACAAGCAAGGCCTGTTTCACGCCACGAGCGACCGCACGCGTGTGATGCAGCATCTCATCAAGCGTCACGCGCGTGGTGTCTTGGAAGCCAAGTACGACCATTCCTAACGAGTCACCCACCAGGATGATATCGATCCCGCTTTCATCCAGCAGACGCGCGGTTGGATAATCATAAGCAGTGAGGGCGGTGATCCGCTCTCCTTGCCGCTTCATGTCACGAAAATCTTTCATCACGATTACCGCTTACCAATCGTCCTCGAGACGAACTACGTTACACGAGTCGTCAGATTGCGCGAGCAGCTCGCGTACTCTTTTCGCCTGCCGCGGCAGGATCAACTCTGGCCGGAGGTCGGCGAGCGGTCGAAGGACGAATTTTCGCTGGTGCATTCGCGGATGCGGCAATTGCAATTCATCCCTGTCGATCTCCGTGTCGCCAAAATAGAGGAGATCTATATCGATCTTGCGCGAGACTTTGCGCTGGTGATTGAGCGGACGGCCAAGCGCGATCTCAATTGCCACCAACTGTTTCCATAAATTCAGCGGATCGCCTTCATAATCGAACTCAACGACTGCATTCAGAAATTTGTGCGCCCCCGGTTCGCAATCTACCGGGTCCGTCTCGTAAACTGCCGAAGAAAGAACCGGCGGCCGGACGTCCGGAAGATCGATAATTTTTTGTCGAGCGGAGCACAAATTATCGAGCCGATCACCAAGATTTGATCCAAGCGCGACAGCGGTTCTCATTGTTGTAGCCGCGATCGTTGATCGCGGCAGCCGGGGTCAACGACCCCGGCTACAGTTACAGCCCCAATACATCCTCCATTGAGTAAAGCCCGGGAGATTTGCCTGTGACCCACTGCGCAGCGCGCAACGCGCCGCGCGCAAAAATCTCCCGGCTACTTGCCCGATGCGTTAGCTCCAGTCGCTCCCCGGGCCCAGTGAAGGTTATAGTGTGATTGCCGACAACTTCTCCTTCCCGGATCGATTGAATAAGAATTTGAGACTCCAAGTTCCGCGTGCGCTTTACAATTTCCGCCAGAGTCTTGGCCGTCCCACTTGGCGCATCCTTTTTCATCTTGTGGTGCGTTTCGACAATCTCGGGATCGAAATCGCGGCCGAGCAACTCGGCGGCTTTTTGCGTCAACCAAAAGAGCACATTTACTCCGACGCTAAAATTGGAGGCAAAAACAATCGGCAGAACTTTGGCGGCCCTCTGAATTATTTCTTGTTGTTCTCCTGAATGTCCCGTCGTTCCGATGACGAGGGCTCGTCGATGTTGCAGTACTGTGCGGCAAATTCCGTCGATCGCGTCGGCGTGACTGAAATCGATCACGACATCGCAATCTTTCATCGCAGGTTCGATGGCATCGCCCAGATCACATTTCGCCACGATCTGGATATTCGGATTCCTCCTGGCAAGATCGACAATCGTTTTTCCCATGCGCCCGGCCGCACCTACCAGGAGCACACGCAGCGCTGCTTTCATCGCGCGCGTTCGAAGGTCTCGAGCGTTTTGCGCAGACGCGCCTGGTTGGCTGCTGTCATTTCGCATAATGGCAACCTGCATTCACCCGACATTGCACCGCGCCAGCCGAGCGCTGTTTTTACCGGCACCGGATTCGGCTCGATGAACAAATCTTTGAAGAGTGGAAACATTTTGCGGTGCAATTTCTCCGCCGATTTTACATCGCCTGACTGGTAAGCCTGAACCAGCGCACAAACTTCTGCCGGAAATAAATTGGACGCGACGCTGACGACTCCGGCCGCGCCGACTGACATGAACGGCAGCGTCAGTGAATCGTCGCCGCTCAGAATCGTAAAAGACTCAGGCAAACGCGCGCGCAACTCGCTCACACGCTCGACGCTCCCGCTCGCCTCTTTGATCGACGTGATATTCCGGCATTCCTTGGCAAGACGCACCACTGTATCGGGTCCAATGTCCACGCCGCACCGGCCCGGAATATTGTAAAGCATGATTGGCAGCGACGTCGCCTCAGCGATTGTCTTGAAATGCCGGAATAAACCTTCCTGGCTCGGCTTGTTGTAGTATGGGGCGACCAGCAGCGCTCCGTCCACGCCCAGTTTCTCGGCCATTTTGGTATCGGCCACTGTGTGCTGGGTTGCGTTGGAACCAGTGCCGGCGAGAACCTGACAACGCTTGTTCGCAGCTGCTACCGTCAGCTGAATTACTTGTTCGCGTTCCGCGTGTGAAAGCGTCGGCGATTCGCCAGTCGTTCCGACTGCTACGATTCCAGTAATCCCGGCTGCGATTTGTGCTTCGATCAGTTTCTTGAAAGCGGCAACGTCAATCGTGTCATCGCGAAACGGTGTGACGAGCGCAGTGAAGGTGCCGCGAAACATCGGAAGAGTTACAAATGTTACAAGAGTTACAAAGTCAAAAGGTGGCGCGCTCCTACACCTCGATCGTGCCTTCGAAAACGAATTCGGCTGGTCCGGTCAAGGTCACCTTCTTGAATTGCGTTCCGGTTTTCTCAAACCCCACCTGAAGTTCGTTTCCACCACGAACAAGCACTCCGATCGGGCCATTCACGCGTTCGGTTACCGCGAAAATCAGCGCGCTCGCAACTACGCCGGTGCCGCACGCGAGAGTCTCGTCTTCGACTCCGCGTTCGTACGTGCGAATCACAATCTTATTCGCTCCGCGTTTCTCGATGAAATTTACGTTTGCGCCCTTTGGTGAAAACATTTCGTGGCGGCGAATGGCCGCGCCTTCCCGCCGTACATCGACATCGTCGATTCGCGAAACCAGAATGATCACGTGTGGCACGCCGCTATTGATAAAATGAATTGTTTTGTTTTCGTCCACAACGCGAAGCGGGACATTGAGTCGCAGATCCGTCGGCTCAGTCATCCCCAGCGTCACGAGATCACCGTTTAGCTCTGCCGAAATGACGCCAGCCGGAGTTTCAAAAGAAATCTTTCCCTGCGCGTCCGCGACCTTGTTCGCGAAACGCGCGAAGCAGCGCGCGCCGTTACCGCACATCTCTGCTTCTCCGCCATCGGCATTGAAGTAGCGCATCCGGAAATCGGCGTGGTTTGATGCTTTTTCGAGCAGTAAAACTCCGTCTGCGCCGATTCCGCGGTGGCGATCGCAAATACGCGCGATCTGGCTGCGATTCAGATGGACCTCGCCACCACGATTGTCGATCAGGACAAAATCGTTTCCTGCGCCGTTCATTTTTGTGAAACGCAGCATGACCATAATTGTAGTGGCGGCTGTCCTCACCCGCAAACCAGCGTAGTGGCGCGCGTCTTCGCGCGCAGCCCTCTGCGATGTGCGGCTGGGGACAGCCGCCACTACAGCCAAAAACTCAGTGCCCGTTGCCAGATGTCGTTTTGCCGGTTACTTATTCCGCCGTGAAGGCACTAACTGCTTCGGTTTTTCTGGCGATTCTGGGGCTCACGGCCCGCGCGTCTTTTGCCGGAGATTACAACAGCTTGATCCTCGAGCAGATCAAACAGATGCCGCAGGGTGGTCGTTATTCGGTTTCGCACTACGCCAAGATTCGCCTGCAATCCTCGGCTCATTTTGAATCCGGCAAATTTTTCTTTCTGCCTTCGGCGGCTTCACCGAGTTTCTGTTCGGGCGCGACCTATCTCGTTTTCATTCGGACGATTGAAGCATTGCGCGCGCGCGGGCAACTTCAATTGGACTACGCGACGCTGAACCATCTTATCATTCGAGATCAGCGCGATGGCGAAGACATCTGGGGCCGGTGGAATGCGAATGGTCCAGGTACGGCCCGTCTCTTTCATGAGCTCGGGCTTGGACAAAACCTCGACAGCTTCGATCAGGCAAGACCGGGCGATTTCATGAAAATTTTCTGGTCACGGCAGGTGGGCAAAAGCGAGCACGGACATTCCACTGTTTTTCTCGGAATGGAGAACCGGTTGGGCGTGCAATATGTCCGCTACTGGTCGAGCAATATTCCGTCCGGCTATGGTGTGAAGAGCGTCCCGCGAAGCAAGATTGCCTATGCCATTTTCTCGCGCCTTGAAACGCCTGCCAATTTAGCGCGAATAACTAGCGCTCCTTCCGTTGATAGCTATTTAGCATCTCTTCTCCGCACCCGCTCCAGCATCGCCGAAGCCAGCACGAAGTGCGGTCTGTGATCTTTCGTTGATCGAGAGGCAGCCCCCGTTGTATTTCGCAGCGAAACTTGCTTTGCAACTGTGCACGTAAGACGATTTAGGGGTTCAACAGTTTAACGCTTCAATTTTTCATGGCTGAGGGCGAAAAGACGCTGACCATCAACGAGATTTACCACTCAATCCAGGGCGAGAGCACCTGGGTCGGGCGACCATGTGTTTTTGTGCGGCTGACGTTCTGCGATCTGCGTTGCAACTATTGCGATACGGAGTACGCCTTTTACGAAGGCAAGAAACAAACGCTAAAGGAGATTGTGGACGCTGTGGAGGTGTTCCGCTGTCCTCTGGTCGAGATCACTGGCGGCGAGCCGTTATTGCAGAAAAATGTGCTGCCGTTGATGTCGAGGTTGTGCGATGCCGGGTACACGGTTTTGCTCGAGACCAGCGGCGCGCACGATATTTCGAAAGTCGACTCGCGCGTCCATCGAATCATGGATTTGAAGACGCCGGGCAGCGGCGAAGTCGAAAAGAACCTTTGGTCAAACATCGACCACCTCAACCTGCGCGATGAAGTGAAGTTCGTGATGGGATCGCGCGAAGATTACGAATGGTCGCGCGACAACGTGCAGCGCTACGATCTTCCTTCACATTGTCACGCAGTGTTGTTCTCACCGATATTCGGCCGGATAGATCCGCGCCAAATCGTGGAATGGATTCTCGCAGACAAACTCGACGTGCGATTTCAACTTCAGATGCACAAATTCATCTGGAGCCCGACCCAGCGGGGAGTCTGATCGATGCGATCCCGCCTGAAGCGGTCATCCTGAGCGCAGGCGAAGGATCTCACATCAACTGGTGGAGCACACTAATTGACTTATGTGCCGCACGCTTCGCAGGTGGGCTCCCTCACCCCGAAAGCGTTCAGGGTTCAGGATGACAATGTACGTAGAGCGATGGTATTTTCCCAAGCGTGAAGGCACGCCTTACGAAAGATTTTACTTTTGAAGCGGCGCAGACGTTGCCCAATGCGCCAGCGGGCCACAAATGCAGAGGGGTGCATGGACACAGTTTCAAGGTAGAAGTTTCTGTCGAGGGTAATGTCGATCCAAAAACCGGATGGGTTTACGATCACGCGAATATCAGCGACGCGATGAAACCGCTACTGAAAATGCTGGACCACGCTTATCTCAACGAGATCGAAGGCCTGGAGAATCCAACGATTGAAAGAATGGCAGAATGGCTCTGGAAGAAATTAGAGTCTCAATGCCCCGGGCTCTGCGAGATCGTCGTGCACGAAACGCCAACGGCACGGTGCGTTTATCGCGGTGCATAAAGGATCGACGCCGGGCCCAGTTTTGAACTTGTCCGCGAGTGTCAATAGTGAGGACCGACCCGACTTTTCTTCCTCATTTAAAAAGAGAGTCCTGCGCGGCGCGTTGGAGTCGTTGGGTGAATTCGATAGCGACCTAGGCGGAGTCAGCCCAGATTTGGTTTACGTTTGTGCCACTCGCTGGTTTGCTCGTAAGCATAGGCGAGGCGGAGAACAGTTGCTTCACCGCCAGGTGGGCCGGTAATCTGCATACCAATCGGTAAGTCAGCCCGGGTGAATCCACAGGGAATGGAGAGCGTCGGCAGACCAAGCATGTTGAAGGGTCGTGTGTTGCGGAGCGTGAGCAGTTCCTTCTCTCGAAGAGTATTTGGGTCGGCGAGTAGATCGGCAATCGCGAACGAAGGAACGCAGGCGGTAGGAGTGATCAGAAGGTCGACGGTCTCGAACACTCGCGCAACGGAGCGCCGCACCTGTTCGAGCTGGCGTCGGCTCTGAATATAGGCGGAAGTTGTAACGTCCGCACCGGCCTGAATTCTCTTGAGAGTCTGCCCTTGGTAAAGTTCGGGACTCTTGGAAACGTACTCCTTGTGGTACGCGTAAGCTTCCGCCCGCAGGATGGTGACGTAGGGATCCATGACCGAGGAGTAGGTACTATTGGTTGCGAGCGGTGCGATGTCGCGCTGAGTGCCGGTGAGTTTCTTCAGAACTGACAGGGCCGCTTCCATTGCCACCTGAATTTCGGGATGAAGTGCCTCGTAGAAGTACGCACGCGGAATACCGAGGCGCAACGAGGAGGTCGCGGCCGCGATGGTCGCGACGTAATTTGGAACGGGAACATCTATGCTAGCCGTGTCTTGTGCGTCGTAGCCCGCGATTACCTGAAGCATTAAAGCCGCATCCGTCGCCGAGCGCGCCATCGGCCCCATGTGATCCAGGGACCACGACAGAGGTATGACGCGGGAGGTGCTCACGCGTCCGTGGGTCGGTTTAAGTCCAACGACGCCACAGTAGCCTGCCGGCTGGCGAATCGAACCTCCCGTGTCCGAACCGATCGCGCCATAACAGAGTTGCGCTGCGACAGCCGCCCCAGACCCGCCGGAAGAGCCGCCTGGGCTGTAATCGAGATTCCAAGGATTGTGAACCGGGCCGAAGTAACTGATTGCAGAGCTGCCACCGTAGGCGAATTCGTGCAGGTTGAGCTTTCCGAGGAACACCGCACCAGCAGCCTTCAAGCGGCGCACTATCTCCGCGTCCTGGGTGGGAATGCGGTCTTTGAATAAGCCACTGCCTGCTGTGGTGCGCACGCCAGCGGTATCTACCAGGTCTTTTAGAGCAATCGGGATTCCATGTAGCGGTCCCCTCCAACGGTCGTGCTGGATTTCTGCTTCCGCCTGACGAGCCTCAGCCAGTGCGGAGTCAGCAGTGACAGTGATGAAGGCGTTCAGCTTCGGATTGAGCCGTTCTATGCGGTTCAAACACTCATGGGTCAGGTCTACTGGTGACACTTTCTTGTCGCGCACCAGTTGAGAGGCTTCGCTGAGCCCCAGCTGACTGACATTTGATCCCTGTCCCTTTTCCTGGGCGCCGGTATAAGCGTGAGCCGCGTGTTTGTCGATGCCCGCCATTAACGTACCAGCTGCTCCGGCTAAAGCGTCTTTTATGAACGTCCTGCGAGACGATGGACTTTCTTCGGGTTCAATCATGGGCTGTAGATTGTCCGACTGATCATTGTGCGCATAGTCGGAAAATATTCCACTTGGAACGAGAAACGGGCAAAATGCTAGACCACTCGTATCTCAACGATGTCGAAGGGTTGGAGAACCCAACGATTGAAAAAATGGCAGAATAGCGCTGGGAGAAATTGGAATCTCAATGTCCCGGGCTGTGCGATATCATCGTGCACGAAACACCAACCGCGCTCTGCGTTTATCGCGGCGAATAGACATCGGAAATCGTCGCTGGGCGCGCGAACGGTGATACTACGGAGTTCTTCGGTTACAACCGCGTTCTCGCTTTCCACGTCAGACACCTGAGACCTGGAACACGTTGGAACTCTCGAATGTTCGCTGTGATGAGTGTAGCGCCGAGACTACGAGCATGGGCTGCAATAAGTTGATCTAGCGGGCCGATGGGCGTGCCCTCTCTTTTAAGATGCGCCCGGATTCCGCCATAATGGCGAGCAGCTAGTTTATCGAAGGAAAGCTCTGAGAAAAACTGGATAAAGGCTTCAACTGCGCGAAGCTGTTTGTCACGCTGCTCACTTTTTTCGGCGCCCAGCCAGAGTTCACCAGTCGTGACGGCGGAAAGCGCGCATTTGTCCGGTGAAGGCAAACGGCTCGCAGGCGCCAAGCCCCGGATCAGGGCTATGCAGACATCGGTATCGAGGAAATACGCAATCATCGCAATCAGAAGCGAAGATCGCGTTTCTGGTGTACTCTCGGCTGGCGTCGGTCCGGGAAGTCAGCACTAGCGGGGAATCTCTCCCGCATATAGCGTGCAACAGACGCCAAGGTCTTGACGTTCGGCGCCTGTTTGGGCCGGAGCACGACTTCCTCGCCGCGTTTTTCGACCAAAACTTCGTGGCCATCGAAGCGGAATTTCTTCGGGAGCCGCACTGCCTGGCTACCGCCGTGTTTGAAAAGTCTCGCCGTTGCCATAGCTACAAACTGTAGCTACAGAATGAAAATGTCAAGCGGTTCAGCTTGCCTAGCTTGCTAGAATTTGAGACGCGGTTGTTTATTACGGCTCAGTGTTTTGGCGCGGGGACGGTGCCTGTCTCGATTGCTTCCTTGCGTTGGGCGATTATGCGGTTAGCCGTTTCCTCGACCATCTGTTCAAGTAGCAGTCGCAGATGCGTATTCGGCCGATAATTTGCTGGCGCGATGTACTTGACGCGATCGGCGTGAGCTGAGAGTTGATAACACTTCCGAAATCCAACGCGCTGCGGATCGTCAGGATTGTAGACGGCGATCGATTGACCGCCGTTTTTCTTCATGACCGTGAAGCAGGGGACATCAGTCGGCCCATCGCCGACGTAAATCATGTTTGGGAAGGGAATTGGGCGAATGTCCGCGTCCATGTGGTCATTAACATCCTGCGACATATCGAGCAGACCCTTGTTAATTCGAAAGAGGAACTGCGTCTTTTGCGTGTGGCTGATGACGCGCTTTGGGAAAGTGATCCGGCCTTCTTTGTCTTCGGCGAATTCGCAGCCGAAAATAGCCCGCACATAAGGCTGTAATCGGCTCCCATCGAGCAGCACCTTTAGTCCAGACGAGATGATGTAGTGCTCGACTTTGATGCCGTGGGCGATCTGTTCTTCAGTGAGGAGATTATCTCGAAATTCTTCGAACATTTCCGGCAGGCCTTTGTAAAAATTTAGTTTGCTGCCGAGTTTTTTCAGTTCCGTATTGGTCGGCCGATCCATGCCGAAGGTATCCAGCATCACCTTCATGTAAGCGAGCTCGTTGTCGTAACCCTGTTCCCGCATCAGTTCGGTGCAACGACGCCAGAAACTCTCGCCATTAATTCCGAAAGCAGGAAATATCACGTCCTCCTGCATGTAATTCGGGCTGAGCGTCTGATCGTAATCGTAAACGATGGCGACTGTGCTCTGCGGTGTGGACATCCTTCAGACAGAATGAACAGAATCGACAGAATCTCTTTCTGAAATCACTCAGTTAATTTTGTTAATTCTGTCAAAAAGTCCTCGAACAGCGCATCGTAAATTCGGCTGCGCTCCGGATGATATTGCACGGCGAGTCCGAATGGATATTTCTGCAGCCGAACTTGCTCGATGATGCCATCGTGAGCGCACCAGGCTTCTGCTTCCAAATCGTCGCCCAGCCGTTCGATCGCCTGGTGATGCGCGCTGTTCACCTTTGAAAAGCGGTGCGGCGCGCGCTGCGCATGGCGCAGTGGCTGAACGTCCCGATGACGTTGCTCAGGCAAATTATGCCCTTTGATGTCGAGTTTTAATGTGCCGCCGAGAGCGACGTTGAATACCTGAAGGCCTTTGCAGATTGCCAGAATCGGCAACCCGCGTGACAGCGCTTCCTGTACCGCCTCAAATTCCCAGCGATCGCGTTCTGGATCCATGTCTTTGCTCAGCAAAGAAGGATCGACAACTTTCTGGCGCAGAAATTCCGGCGAAATATCGGAACCGCCCGTAAGCAGAAGACCGTTCATTTTCTCCAGCGGAACTTTTCGATTCAACGCGTTCCAGACCTTGATTTCAGGATGTTTGCCGAAAATGGGGCGAAACCATTTTGCGTCTTTGCGACGGATCCACGTTGCCAGGTTAGGCATCGGCGAATTTGCGACTTCCCTGCTCGTATGTAAAGAGCAGTCCCATGGCTTCTCTAGCGGATATTTCGGTAAGCTTGCGCGACGCGGTGGAAAAAATAGCTGGGGAGAGCAAGGCGCGCGCGGTCGCAGTAGCGCTGCTTGATTTCGATAGCGGTCTTCGATTTTCCCTTGCCGGCGATCGCTGGTTTCATGCTGCCAGCACTATCAAAGTGGCAGTGCTCCTCGCAGTTTTTCGCGCAGTGGACGAGGGTCGCCTTCGGCTGGACGATTCGCTCCACGTACGAAACCGTTTTATCAGCGCAGCCGACGGATTTCCTTTTCGCCTCGATTCGGATTCTGACGCGCTACCCAAGCTATACCAGGCCATTGGACGAACAGTAAACATTTCCGCGCTTGCGGAAGGAATGATTGCCGCCAGCAGCAACCTCGCGACCAATTTGCTGCTCGATCTTGTGGGAGTGGAATATGCGCGCAACGTGCTCCGGGAGGCACAGGTGAGCGGAGTAGAACTGCGGCGCGGTGTCGAGGATCACGCGGCACATGAAAGAGGCATCGATAATCAAGTTACGGCGGATGGATTACTAACGCTGTTGTGCGCGGTTCGCGGCAATTTTCTTAGCAATGAAAGCCGCGAGCACGCTATCCGCATTTTGCTGGCGCAACGATTCAAGTCAATGATTCCTGCTGGCCTTCCCGCGCACGCTACGGTCGCGCACAAAACCGGTGAGATTTCGACCGCGTGCCACGACATGGGTATTGTCTATTTGCCGGAGCGCCAGCCGTACATTGCCGTTATTCTGACGGAATTTGATTCGGAACTGGATGGCCGCCGCGAGACCGTTGCCGCTATTTCCGAAGTGATTCATCGCTCATTAACCGGAACGGAGCGGAAATCGCGATGAATGTGGATGAACTTCGCCCAATTGATGGCCTGCACTTGTCTGGGGAATACCGCACATTGCTGCGACCAGGCGAAGCAGAAAGCGACTCGTCCGGGACTGTGCACCACCTGCCACGTTTCCTGTATGAAATCGGCAGCTGGCAAGACGCGCACGAGATCCGGTTGGCGCCGCACTTCACACTTGCGGAGTTGATGCTCGTCGATTGCCGGGAAGCGGAACTATTGCTGCGTCAGTTTCCACATTATGTCCCGTGCGCGCTCATTTTGCTTGCGACGTTTTTGGAAGATTTTCGCCGGGAAGTCGACGCGCCGGTTTTCATCAGTGCAAATGGCGGCTATCGGTCGCCCGCGCATCAGATCGGCGGTGCAAAAAGCATCCATGCCTGGGGGACGGCGGCGAACATTTACCGCATCGGCGATACCTATCTCAATGACGCGAAATCAATTGAAAGATATGGCGCGATCGCATCTTCGCTGGGGCGGGCGGTGCTTGTCCGGCCGTTCGGACCTGGAGCAGGGGAAACCGATGACCATCTGCATCTCGATTTAGGGTTTGTAAGCTTGACTCCGCGTGAATGCTGCGAAGCAAGCTAATCTCTTGCTGTTACGGTGAAAAATTCAGGGGCAGAACCGGGTCATTACTTTCGTGACAAGGAATTTCACGCGTCGCCTCCGCGTGCCGTTATTGGTCTTGAAGCGGAGTTTAATCTGTTTGTGGATGGTAAAAGGAGGCGGCCGGAGAAGGTCTTTGGCGATCCCAGCCGTCTAGTGCGCAAAAAAATGATTCCCCGGACCGGGAAATCATTTCAATTGCCAGCTGGTGGCGCGATTTACTTCGATACTGGTGTGATCGAAGTCGCCACGCCGATCGTTGAGCTGGAGCGTGGCTGTTGTTATCGGGCGACGCGCCTGCTATGGGAACAAATTCGTTATTTACGAGCGGAGTTGGATCACTGGAGTAAGCTCCACGGCCGCGAATGCCGGCTGCAAGGCTTTAGCACGCACTATAATTTTTCATTTCCCGATGCGCGGAAATCGAAATCCCGCAATGCTACCAAGCTTGCGTTTCTATTAGCGCATATTTTGCCAATACCAGTCGTATTACTTGCGGCCAACCGGCAGAGCAGCGCTGTCGGAGTGCGTCCGCGCAAAACCCGATTGGAGGTCACTGTCGATTTTACGCCCGATCCGGCGTTAATGCTGGCGACGTGCGCTTTCGTCGCGGGTGCCGTGGAAACAGTCCTGCGCTGGGAAGACTTCAGCCTCAGGCAGTTGACCCGAAATGGTATTCCCTGCATAACACCGTTTGGTCTGCAAAAACATTCGTCGCGGCACGGGTGGCGGGTCACCGGCGATTCGTTAGGGCAGAACCCATTCGTGGCAGACATCAATGCGCCGCTTTGGAAATTGCGCGATGGTCGGGTGCTTAGCTTGCGTGCAATCGGGGCTGAGAGCCTGACGCCATTTCGCCGGCAAATTCAGCGGATTAGCGATCTCACAACGCTCCGGCACATTGCCGCGGTTTTCGACGGAGGTGCCCGCTCACTGCTCGATTTCTCCAAGCGCCCCGAAGCCTATGACGACGTTGGCCGCGTCATCGATTGGGGACGCCGGCGGATGCGACGATGGTCGCGTTCGAGATACGAAAAAGTCATTCATCGCGTGATCGCACGCGAGCCAATGCGCATTGGGCAAAAACGTTACCGCGTGGAACGGATGAACGGCTGGTACCAAGTAGACTTTCGCGAGGTGGGAACGAGACGGCACAGGACATTTAATCTTGACGAGCTCGTGCGGTTATCGGGTTCGAAAGACCTACGTTCTGCTGCAGCACGGAAACGGCGACCAGCCAAGCAAAAAAAACGCGTTTAAATCGAAGATGTCGATCTTGTGAGTGAAAAGAAAATTGCAGGATGCCGATTCTAGTTCGGCGTTTCACAGAATGTGGCTGGCGGGAGCCGAGCCGGACAGACGGGCAGCCCGACGAGCGAGCGAGTCGGCGCGCGAACCTACTGTAGAGGCGCGTGTCCTCACGCGCAGATTTGGCTCAGATTGCGGCTGGGGACAGCCGCCTCTACACGCTACAATCCCATCAGCTCACGTACGTATTTCACGGGAGGACTGCCGTAGGAAATCACCTGATCGTTGTACTTTTTTAGATCGAAATCCTTGCCGAGTTTTTTCTCTGCCGCAGCACGCAGGTCAAGATGTTCGGTCACGCCGACGAAATAAGTGGATAGCTGAGTCGAAGTGAGCCGTGCGCGTTTCCACTTCGCAACCGCTTCGCCTTCCTGTTGGTAACCTTCTTTGATCATCAAATCCATCGCCTCCTGCTCGCTCATGTTCCCGGCGTGAATGCGTTGATCGAGAATGGCATTGCAAATAGCGCGCAACCGCATTTTCAGCTGCTGCATCTTGACCTCGGGGCCGCCGTAACCCTGTTCTGCCATCATTTGTTCGCAGTAAACTGCCCAGCCCTCGATGAATGTTCCGCTCTGAAAAATTGCGCGAACCAGTGTGGGCGCGCGGAATTCGTTAGCATGAGCCAGTTGCAGGTAATGACCCGGCATCGCCTCGTGCACGCTGAGATCGCGCACCATGTAATTGTTGTATTCCCGGAAGAATGATTCTTTACGTTGTTTTGACCAGTCGTTGGGGGTCGGCGCTACCGCGAAGAATGTTTTACCATTTTTCTCGAGAGGACCGGACGCGTCGCAATAGGCAATGGCCTGACCTCGTTTGAACTCCGGCATTACGATTACGTCCAGTGGCGTAGCCGGAATGGTCACCAGATTGTGCGATCTCACGAAGTCAGTCGCTTCACCAACAATTTTTTGGGCGTACCCAACGATCGTGTTATCGTCGGGGTGTTGCTCCGACAATTTATCTAAAACCGCGGCGGTGACCTCTTTCTTACCGGCAAGCGAAGCCGGGTCAGCCTGCGGAAAATGTTTTTTGTAGAGCGGGAGTGCAGTTTCGTAGATGGCTGTCTGCGTCTGTTGCAAGTCGAGCTGCGCCCGCTTCATGATTTCTTCCATCGACAAATCGGAGGCGAGCGCGAAGCGTAACTTCTTTCGAAACTTGTCCGCGCCGATCCGGAAGTCGCCGTCGGAGCGCGGCAACAGATCTTTCTCAAGCCATTTTTTATAGTCTTCGAGCGCCGCTGCGGTTTTTTCCTGCAACGGTGCAAGTTCCTTTTTCATCTGCGGCACGCGGTCGAGAAGCGGAGCGAGTCCTTCGCGCACGAGACTAATGGCCCCCTGCGTTTGCTCGATTGCCGTTTCCGTATGGACACGTGGCGGATGCTGGAGATTGGCTTTTGCCTGTGCGATCACGCGTGGAATTCCTTCCATACGCTGGCGCAAGTTCGGAATGCGTTTTTCCGGCGATGCGAAGTCGCGCGCAACTAAAAGATAAAGACTGTTCGCCAGGCTCTGGTTGTAAACGAGTGGATTCCAATCTGGCTCTTTTAACTCTTCAGCCTGGAAGATCTTGTAATCGATGTTCTCCTTCAGAATCCGAAAATCGACATTGTTCGCACCTGTGACTTTCGACCCATCGATGGCATTGAGCTTCTCGCGAAACTCTTTTTGCGTCGCCAGTTTTTTCGCTCGCACTTCCGGCGAATAATCCGTTAGCCGCCCATCAAACCGATGATCGCCAAGTTCTGTCGCCTCCTCCGGGTTGGCCTGCAAATACTGCTCAATGTAATCGTGCGCGATTTTTTGAAACTTATCGTCGTGCGGAGTCGCGGATGCGTTGAAGATCGACAACGACAACAAGAGTGCGATTCCGAGAACGATTTTCATCTTGCTTCGCCGCTATGCCTCTGGCTGAACCGCGAATCCAACTACGGATTCAGCGTCACCGGCGACCTCGGTTTGATCCTGCAAATAGGTCCGGCCTTTGTAAAACGGAGTGATGATCGCGAACAAAACTGCTGTTCCCAGCATCACCCAAACGAAAAACATGAAGTAACTGGTTCCTTGTAACTTCAGGGAGCCATCAGGATTTTGGATGAAGAAATTGACTGCGGCCGTGAATTGGTTACCGAGTGAGACGGCGAGCAAATACGTGCACATGACAAGCGATTTGAGTTTGACCGGCCCTTGGGTGTAGGAGAACTCGAGATGGGTCGGTGAAACAAGCGTTTCGCCCGCGGTCAAAATTACAAATGCCCAAACCTGCCAAATAATGTTTGGCCGTGCTCCAGCGTCGATGCGTGTTTGAATCATGGCGACGAGAAAAAATGAGGCCGCCGTGACAAACAAACCGGCGCCTATTTTTCGCAACGGCGTCAACCGAACAAATTTTTCCATGAATGGGTAAAGCCAATAGGAAAAGAGCGGGAGCATGATCAAAATGAAAATCGGGTTGACCGTTTGGATTTGCGACGACAGCCACTCGATCCCGAAAAGACGTCGATCCATTGACTCAGCCTGAACAATCCATGAGGAAAAATTTTGTTGCCACAACGCCCAGAAAATCGCCACGAATGGAACTGGCATCAAAATGTTGAGCAGGATTTTACCGGTCTCTTTGTTGAAAATTTCCCGCCCGTAGGTTCGCAGACCGACCGGCGGGATGTGGACGAACTTTTTGCGGCCAGCCCAAAAGAAAATCGTCGCGATCACCATGAAAATACCGGGCAAGCCGAATGCGATGTCCGGACTGTGAAGCCGCGGATTTTCGAGAAAACTCACGATCGCCGGCAAAAATTTGGCGATCAAGCCATCCGGCGCGGCTTTGTAAGGTTCCAACAACCACGGAATCAACAGCGTCGAGAGCGCCGAGCCGGCATTGATCGAAAAATAAAACCAGTTAAAGACGCGTGTAAGCAAATGCTTGTTTGTTTCCCCGAACTGATCTCCGACGTTCGTCGAGACGCATGGCTTAATGCCGCCCGCTCCCATTGCGATCATGAGCAGACCGATGGCGAGTAAATAGCGCGGTTCAATCGCGTGAGCCACCGGCGATCCGATCAAGGCGAGAGTGAAGTGGCCGCCGCAGTAAACGATCGATAACCACAAGACGACCCGGAATTTTCCGAAGACCGCATCAGCGAGGATCGCACCGAAGATCGGCAGAAAATACAGAGTCGAAACGAACGTGTGATACCACGCTTCGGCGTTCGCCGGCTGCATCACGCTTAAGTGACCCATCTTGTCCAACAGATACTTCGTCATGAAGATCGTCAGGATGGAGTTCATTCCATAATAGGAGAAACGCTCGGCCGCTTCGTTCCCGATGATGTAAGGGACGCCGGGGGGCATTGTGCTGATCTTCGGGGGCGACGTTAAATAGTTGTGTTTAGCCATAACGAGTCTCCTTAGGGAGGCGTGCTCTCGGGAAAAAATTCGGCCGGCGTCGGCGAGGACGAAGGTTTCTCAGAGTCGATTTTGCTCGTCTTCGACCAAGTTTTCGCTGGATCGACCTGTTCCCTCTGGACATCTGGCATTTCGCCGAGGGGATGTTTTTCGCATGATGTACACAGCAGCAGCAGGCCGATCAAGACATCGAAGACGACCTGGCGAAGGAGAACAGCCATAATGCGCTGGCACAGTAATAGGCGGCGCTCGCGACCTGCAAGCCCAAAGCGAGCAGAAGTTCTAAGCAACGTCTGCGTCAAAGGGCCAGGCGCTCGCTGCGGCGAGCGCCTCCACAACGGGATTGAAAGAAACGGGCTTAGGATTACTATCAGACGCGGTGGCTCGCACGGACAGACACAACGCTTGGAACGAAGTCTTCGCCCTCGTTCTGCTTTTCGTCGGCACACTACTCTTTTTTGCGTTGATCTCCTATACGCCGAAGGATGTGCCGTCATGGGTCTGGTTTAGCAACATTTCACCGGCAAATCATCCGGCACAAAATTTCATCGGACCCGTTGGCGCAATCGTCGCGGGGATTTGCTATCAATTGATTGGCGCCGCCGCGTACCTTTTGGCTGCGATTCTGCTTGGATTTGGTGCCGCGAAACTGTTTTACCCAAGCCTGCGCGTGACACGGCGGTTGGCATGGATCATTCTCTTCATCGTATCGGGCGCGTGTTTGCTGCATGTGCAACCGTACCATTTGCGGGGCTGGCACGCCGCCTTCAACATCCAAGGACCGGGCGGTTGGGTTGGCTATCACTTCGCCGATGAACATCACGGTTTGCTCCGCAATGCTCTCGGCGAGGTCGGCTCGGTTATTCTCCTGATTGGAATTTATGCGACGACGTTGATTTTGGTGACGGGACTGCGTCCGATATATCTTATTCGCGAGACAGTTGCTGCCAGCCGGCGCGCCAATGTAAGACTGCGGGAATGGCGATTGGACCGCAGACTTCGCAGGTCCAATCTCAAGGAACAACTGGAGATCAGTGAAAAGCAGCTCGCGAAGCAGCGGCGATCACTCGAAAAACAGCTAAGAAAGAAAGGCATGCCAATGCGTGAGCCAGCTAGGCCGATTGTTTCGCCAGACGAGCTCGTAGATCGGCCAAAACCGAGGGTGGTCGATACAACTGCACTGCCTAGCGAGCAGGTGCCGGCTCGTCGAAAACCGTCGCTTGCAGAATTGCGCGCCAGTGGAGAGAAAGCAAAGCCTGCACCGAGTCTGACAAGTCGCGCGTGGAAATCCGAAAATTATGTGCTGCCCGGAGTGGACCTACTCGACGAGCATGATTTGGAGGGACGTGCGGCTGCGGATCCCTCGGAGCTGGAACGCGTCCAGCAAATTTTGATTGATACGCTGGCGCAGTTCGGCATTGCAGTGGCGCCAGGCGACATCACGAAAGGTCCTACTATTACGCGCTACGAAGTGTATCCAGCGAAAGGTGTTCGCGTGGACAAGATCGTGAGCTTGGAGCGTGACCTTGCGCGAGCGACGCGCGCAGAGCGCATTAACATTCTCGCACCCATTCCCGGAAAAGACACTGTGGGCATCGAGCTTGCGAACACTCGAAAAGTGACGGTGAAATTGCGGGAGCTCTTGCAATCGCCCGACTGGGAGGAGGCGAAAGCACATGCAAAAATTCCGCTTGCACTCGGCAAGGACGTTTACGGCAAAGCGATCATAACCGACTTGGCGCAAATGCCTCACCTGCTGGTGGCGGGAACGACCGGGAGCGGTAAGAGCGTTTGTATCAACGCGCTAATCGCCAGCATGCTCTTCCGGTTCACGCCGGAAGAACTGCGCTTCATCATGATCGATCCGAAGGTAGTTGAGATGCAGTTTTATAATTCGCTGCCGCACCTCTTCTTCCAGATCGTCACCGATCCAAAGAAAGTGCTGCTTGCCCTGCGCTGGTTGATTGATGAGATGGAACGGCGCTACAAAAATTTTGCCCGCGTTGGCGTGCGTAACATCGTTGGGTTCAATGCTCGTCCGCTTAAGAAAAAAGATGCCGATTTCGAAGACGACTCTGTAGCGCCAGGCGTGTCGCCTGCAAAGTCTGTGAACGCCGCCGGGACGGCCGCCACTACAGAGCTTCAAATCCCTGACAAAATTCCTTACATCGTGGTCGTTATCGATGAGTTGGCCGATTTAATGCAGACCGCCCCTGCCGACGTTGAGACTGCGATCGCGCGCATCACGCAAATGGCCCGCGCGGCTGGCATTCATTTGATTGTCGCGACGCAAACGCCGCGCGCGGATGTCGTCACCGGCGTAATCAAGGCGAACATTCCCAGCCGCATTGCCTTCCAAGTGGCGTCCAAGATTGACAGCCGCGTGATTCTCGACGAAAACGGTGCCGATCGCTTGCTCGGACAGGGCGACATGCTCTACCTCCCTCCGAGCACTTCCCGTCTAATTCGCGCACAAGGCGTGCTCGTAACGGATGATGAAATTCATCGTCTGGTGGAATTTGTTTCTGCGCAAAGCCCGCCCGCTTTTGACACCGCGATGCATGAGAAGCTTGAGTCCCCCGCGACGCCGGAGGAAGAAGTGACAGACGAAGACGAGGAGCTGGTGGAAAAATGTCTCGAGATTATCCGGCAGGAAAAACGCGCCTCCACCTCGCTGCTTCAACGCCGGTTGCGACTTGGTTACACACGTGCCGCGCGCATCGTTGATATTCTGGAGCAACGCGGTATCTTGGGTCCCGGCGAAGGCGCCAAACCACGCGAGATTCTGGTCGATCTCGATGCCGCCGTTTAACCGGGCGTTTCGTGCGATGACAATCGAGGGTCTTGGTAAGAAATTTCAAGAGGCGAGGCGCGCGAGAAATCTTACGCTCGACGAAGCAGCCAGGATGACCAAAATTCGTCCGGCTCGACTGGCGGAGATTGAGGCGGATGATTTTTCTCAATTTCCCAGCTTGGCCTACGCGAAAGGTTTCCTGGTGATCTACGGGAAATTTTTGGATGTCGATGTTACGCCCTATCTCGACGCTTTTGAAGATTCTGAGCGCGTTACGGTCGATGGCTACTCGTACCTCCAGGACAGTCCGCCTCCCAAGCCAGTCAGCGCGCCAGCCCGCGAAAGCTTTCGGGGTTCCGGTCGCGAGCGCGTTTCGGCGATGCCGCTCATCTTTGGCATCCTGGTGTTGGTAATCGGCTTTTCGGTAATGAAATTGATTCTAAATTTACAGCGGATTGCTCCGAGGAGATCAGAGCCCACGGCGCAAGTCTCGCCGACTGCCTCTCCGCTTCCGTCCTCCGCGACTGCATCGTCGGCGAGGACCGAGACGCCAGCGAAGAGCGTCGCCTCTGCGCCAACGGCTGCGCCATCGGTGTCGTCTGGACCGTCGGCATCGGCTGCACCAACAGTCGTGCAAAAGGCAAAAGCGCTTGCGGTGGAGTCCGCAGCGCCAAGTGCGCCGGAAGTGCGTCGAGCCAAGCCTGTGCGTCCGGAGGACCTCGCAAAGCCGCAAGCGGAGTCGAATTCATCCCCGCCGGAATCGAACGCACCAAATCGCGTCTCTATTCGTCCGCTTAAAAGGACTTACCTTAAGGTCACGGTCGGCGATGGAAGCGGAAATCCCGCGTTTGAACGATGGGTTTCCCCGGCCGATGGCCCGGTGGAGTTTCGCGCTAAGCATGTCTCGATTCGCGTTCTCGATCGCGACTCCGTGGACATCACGAAAAATGGCAAGCCGCTGGAAGAGGACGATGAAGACGTGAGCGTCGATTAGCGCCTCATGAATTCGCCCGCTGTAGTAGCAGCCGTGTCGGCTGCTGGCGGAGACTTGGCCATGCCAAGCGCAAGCTCCCGTGTGAGAGATAAACAGCCAACGACCCGCCTTTGCCAGGCTTCGGCGCGGCGCGCACACCTTCCGCTCCAGGTTGCCATGATCAGCCTCGGTTGTGCCAAGAACCTCGTCGATGCGGAAATCATGCTCGGCAGTGTTCTGAACTGTGGAATGAAAGTTACTTCCCGTGCAGAAGACGCCGATGTTCTCGTAGTTAACACATGCGCGTTCATCGATTCAGCCAAGGAAGAATCGATCGACGCGATTTTGGAGGCGCATCAGCAGCGTGGTCTAAACAGGCGACCGAACCAAAAACTGATCGTGAGCGGATGCATGTCGCAAAGGTTCGCGAACGAGCTGCGCCAATCTCTTCCTGAGGTGGACGCGTTCATCGGGCTGGATCAGGTCGATCAGCTGGGAGAGATCATTGAGCGAGTTGTAGCCGGGATCGATGACCCCGGCTGGACCGAGACTAACACTAGTGCAGCCGCTATCGGCGATGCTGGTTACAACTTTGTTACACAGCGGCCAACGTACATTCCCGATTACGACACGCCGCGCTTCAGGCTTACGCCAGCGCATTCTGCTTACGTAAAGATTGCCGAAGGCTGCAATCACCCATGCAGTTTTTGCGTGATTCCACAAATGCGAGGAAAACACCGCAGCAGGCCTCCTCAATCGGTTCTCGCGGAAATTCGAGGACTCATCTGCGAAGGAGTGCGCGAGATCAATTTGATCAGCCAGGATACAACGTATTACGGGATGGATTTGTGGCGGAAGAAAGCGGGACCGCGTCAACCGCTTGACTCTAAGCAAGGACCGACCCTTGCTGCGTTGCTTCGTGAGATTCAAAAGATCGAGGGCGAATTCTGGGTGCGCCTCCTTTATACGCACCCAGCGCATTGGAGTGACGAATTGATTGAAACGATCGCGGAATGCAAAAAGGTCGCGCGTTATATCGATATTCCCTTGCAGCACATCGACGATTCGGTGTTGGGACGCATGCGGCGAGAAACCGCACGCGCGCACATCGAGAATTTGATCGATAAATTGCGCGCCGGAATTCCTGGGGTTGCATTACGCACGACTTTTATCGTCGGATTTCCCGGAGAAACCGAAGCGGAATTTGAGACCTTGCTCGATTTTATTCGGCGGACTCGATTCGAACGGCTCGGGATATTCAAATATTCGCAGGAGGAGGGCTCGCGCGCGGGGAAAATGCCGAACCAAATCACGGCGAAGATTAAAAATGCACGTTTCCGGATGGCGATGTCGATCCAGCAACAGATTGCGTATGAAATTGCCCGCGAAAAGGTTGGAAGGGAGCTAAAATTATTGGTTGATCAGCCGCATGTCGCCCGAACCGAAGCTGACGCCCCTGATGTCGATGCCCGTGCGGTTTTATCCAAAGCGGCGCCGGTTGGCGATTTCGTTTGGCGCAGAATCACTGGAAGCCGCGGATACGATCTGCTGGCCTGAAACCGGCGGTTGCAAAGGAACATATTTTTGGGCGAAAACGCAGTTAGCAGGTGACAGGGGCCCGTTTTTCGGGCAAGATTTCCGATACTTATCCCCCCGATGGCCAACCCAAACGAACCTAAAAAAGAGACCGTTCGCATTGAATTGCCGCCTATGCCGCAGTCGCCTTCAACAAAACCGCCCGATCCAAATGCAAAATCGCGTGAGACTGTGCGAATCCAGTTGCCGGTTCGTCAGCCATCCGATACTGCGCCTCTCCGCGCTCCAACAGGGCCGCCTCCTGTTTCAAAACCTGCCGACCAGGATCTGCTCTCCCCCGAATTTTTCCAGCCACCGCCGCCCTCGCCAGTTTCTCCTCCCAAACCACCGCCTGTTTCGATGCCAGTCCCGTCTCCAGCCGCCGCGTCAGTCACTTCGGCACCAAGTTTGCCTTCTTCGGGACCCAAAAAAGAGACAGCGCGCATTGCCCGCATGCCGGACCCGCCCTCCCGGCCGCTCCCAACGGTTCAGATGAAAAAAACTCAACCGCTTATCGCCATGCCACTCACCGCACCCCAGAGCGCTTCGATCGCAGTGGCGCCAGCAGAGGAAAGTGCAATGCCCCTGTGCTGGGTGCTTCTCGGCGTTTCCGCCGTCATTTTGATTATTCAGATTTGGACTTACCTTTCCTAAAGCAATGGACAATTCCGCCACTATCACCCTCGATGAATCCAATTTTGACCGCGAAGTGACGCAAAGCGACAAGCCTGTGATTGTCGATTTTTGGGCTGAATGGTGTGGTCCTTGCAAAATGATCGCGCCGTTGCTGGATGAGGTTGCGCGCGAGAAAGCGGGCGCGGTCAAGGTAGCGAAGGTCAACGTAGATGAAAATCAGAGCCTTTCGTTCAAGTACAACATTCGCGCCATCCCGGCTCTGCTCTTCTTCAAAAACGGGCAAGTGCGGGATCAAGTCACCGGCGTCACGAGTAAGAAAGATTTACTTAACCGGATTGAGGCGCTGGGATAATCCAAAAAATCTGCATTCCGAAATCCGAAATTGCAGATGCGCCCGGCGCGGCTCGAACGCGCAACCTACGGCTCCGGAGGCCGTATAACCCATTATCGATCCTATGATCCGCCGTTGATCTCGAACGCTTGACTCCCTGCACGGGAGCACATCGAAAGCTGTGATGCGCCAAAAAAATCGTCGTTAAAATTCAGTTGTTCACTTGTCCTCGCTGGATTGAGCTGGATTGAAAAACGTTAATGGTTCTTTCCCGTTCCGAGAATCGCGCTAGAATCGTTTCTGATTGCCGAATGGCAAATGATCCGGTCAGCATGTCATCGACGATTTCCGTCTTCGTTCGTCATGGTGCGCCGACGTAGCGAACAACAATTCCACTCGCCTTTGCTCTTTGGCCAATATGTTCGATCCGCTTCAAATTAAGGTTTGTTAAGAACCGCCCCGGTTTCGGGCTTTTTTTTGGCAACCGCGAGACCGTCCGCATCCGATTATATCATAGAGGGAGGCGCGCATTCTAAAAGCGTCGAGGAAATCCTTAGC
>WNGJ01001238.1_pt1 | contig 26152 bp, 23 predicted proteins | sample 5400611 | NCBI WGS metagenome assembly WNGJ01 (sample SAMN13153375, study PRJNA577476) | soil metagenome | isolation source: 40 cm soil or saprolite under Garry oak tree replicate 1 | place: USA:California | collected 2016-06-15
GACAAAGTTTCTTCCTTTGGTCATGGAATCGTTTAAGGTAGAATCCCCGCGTTCTGGTTTCGTTACTGCAGTCAATACAGCCGAAATAGGTCATGCCATTGCGGCTATCGGCGGGGGGCGTGTGCGCATCGACGATGCAATTGATCCGACGGTTGGTTTCATCGCCGAGATCAAAATTGGGGACAGTGTTAATGTCGGCACGCAGATCGGCACGGTCTATTGTCGCGACGAATCAAGGGCCAAAGAAGCCAGCGAACGAATCCAGACCGCATACGAAATCAACGACCAACCCCCGAAGAAAATACCGCAACTTATGAGGGAAGTGATCAACGAATGAAAGTCGTCCTCTGCTCCACGATCGTTTTTATTTGCCTGCTGGCGCTTTTCGGGTCGGGCTGCAATCGCTCGAGTTATGGCGCCGATGACAAGTCGAAAGTTCATGTCGGTATTGTTTTTGATATCGGCGGAAAAGATGATCGGTCCTTTAACGCGGCGGCTTTTGCGGGCGTAAAATGCGCCGAAACAGGAAAGTGGCCCAATGGAACCAGTTGTGGCAAGCCGCCACTGAATATTGTGTTGCGTGATATTGAGCCGGGCAATCCCACTTCAATTGAACCAGCAATGCGCGCTTTCGCAGAGCGCGGCTACGACTTGATCATTGGCGTGGGCTTCGCACAGGCGCCAATCATGGAGCAGGTTGCCAAAGAGTATCCAAACATTCATTTTGCGATCGTAGATGGAATCAGTAACCTTCCAAACGTTGCCTCGCTGGTGTTTAAAGAACACGAGGGTTCATACCTTGTCGGCATGCTGGCCGCAAAGGCGTCCAGGAGCGGCACGATAGGATTTTTGGGCGGCATGGACATCGGCCTCATTCACCGTTTCGAAGGCGGTTACGAGGAAGGCGCGCATGCGGTTAATCCTAATATCCGCATCATTCAGAACTACGTGGGCGTAACCGACAGTGCCTGGAACAATCCCGGTAAGGGAAAGGAACTTGCGCTCGCGCAAATTGGCAAAGGCGCTGACGTGATTTTTACTGCCGCAGGCAATTCGGGCCTTGGTGCGTTCGATGCCGTTGAGCAAGCGGGAAAATTAGATGGGCGGGCCACGCATTTCGTCATTGGTGTGGACTCAAATCAAAACATGGTCAAGCCTGGGTTTGTTCTGACCAGTATGGTCAAGCGAGTTGACAACGCCGTCTATTCAATTGTGCAGGACGTAGTGAACGGAAAGTTTCAGGCCGGCTTTCATGTCTATGGTTTAGACAAGGACGGCGTAGGCTACGCAATGGACGAAAACAACAAAGACTTGATCACGCCAGAGATGATTCAACAAGTTGAAGAAGCGAAGAAGAAGATTATCAATGGCGAGATCAAAGTGACAGATCGGATGGCCCAATAACGGTTTTTGGTCTTAGACCAAAGACCAAAGACTAAAGACCAAAGACCAAAGACCGACTCTGTGTTGGAACTACGCAATATAACAAAACGCTTCGGCGCCGTCCTTGCCAACGACCACGTCAACATCAAGGTCGAGCCGGGAACGATCCATGCCATCGTCGGTGAGAACGGCGCGGGCAAATCCACTGCCATGCGCATAGCCTACGGCTTTTATAAGGCTGACAGCGGCGAAATTCTCATCGATAGCCAGGTAAGAGACATATCGAGTCCGCACGATGCGATTGCACTCGGAGTCGGTATGGTGCATCAGCACTTTATGCTCGTCGAGACGATGACCGTCGCGGAAAATATCGTGCTGGGCGCAGAGCCGGGAACTGCACTCGCTCTGGATCTGCGCAAAGCTTCGGCTGAGATTCAAAAACTTTCTGAAGAATTCAAGTTGGCCGTTAATCCCAACGCTGTAGTTGAACATCTTTCGGTTGGCCAACAACAACGAGTCGAGCTGTTGAAAGCGTTGTATCGCCATGCGCGGCTGCTGATTCTCGACGAACCTACCGCCGTGTTGACACCCCAGGAAGTGGAAGAGTTTTTCGCCATCCTACGACGCATGCGAAAACAGGGAAAAACTGTAATTATCATTACTCACAAGCTTTCGGAAGTTCTGGCGATCTCAGACGAAGTGACGGTGATGCGCGATGGCCGCGTCGTGGGCCGCTTGCAGACAAAGGAAACGAATGCCGCCGAACTCGCTCGCCTGATGGTTGGACGCGAAGTCCTGCTGCGGGTGGAGAAATCGGAAGCTAAGTTGGGCGCCACGGAGTTGAATGTTAAGGATGTATCGGTGCTTAACGCTGAAGGAACGAAGCGCCTCAATGACGTTTCATTTGCAGTGCGCCAGGGTGAGATTCTCGGGATCGCCGGAGTTGAAGGCAACGGTCAGACGGAACTAATTGAAGCACTCGCCGGGTTGGTTGCAACATCGCAGCTTTCCGGCGAGATTAGCCTGGAGGACCGTGACATCACCGGGTCAGACGCGCGTTCACGCCGCGAGTTTGGCATTGCACATATTCCGGAAGACCGGCATCGTCGCGGTCTGTTGCTTGATTTCAGTCTTGCCGAAAATTCCATTTTGGGAGTGCACTATCGAAAACCGATAGTCTCCTTTGCCGGGGTCTTCCTGGACGATCAAGCCATTCGTTCCCGCTGTGCCAAAATCATCGAAGCCTTCGACGTGCGTCCGACTAACCAGGATCTTCCGGCGCGAGCGCTCTCCGGCGGAAACCAGCAAAAGTTGATCATCGGCCGGGAGTTTGACCTTCATCCCAAGCTCCTGCTCGTGTCGCAGCCAACCCGAGGGGTTGATATCGGCGCGATCGAGTTTATTCATCGCAAACTAGTAGCATTGCGCGACGCAGGTTGTGCGGTACTACTCGTCTCCGCTGAACTCGAGGAAGTCATGACGCTCTCAGATCGATTGCTGGTCATTCATGAAGGCCGCATTGTTGGCGACGTTGATCCGACCGTTGCCACTACGGAAGAAATCGGACTGCTGATGACAAGGGGACACTAAATCGGTCTTTGGTCTTTGGCCTTTGGTCTTTGGCCCTGGATTGTTGGCGTGATTGACGCTTTTTCGAGACTCAAGGTTATTTGTTTCAAACAAAGGCCAAAGACCAAAGACCTGAGAAAAGAATCTGAGATTTGAGACTCAAGATCTGAAACTCAATGAAACTTCTACGCGAACTTTTATATCCGCTGATTGCCGTGATTGCTGCGTTTGTCATCGGTGGAATACTGATCATTATTATCGGTGACAACCCCCTGGAAGCCTACCGTCTCCTTTTGGGAAGCGCGCTTTCCTGGCCCGACGGTATTGGTTACACGCTCTTTTATGCCACGCCGCTTATCTTTACCGGGTTAGCCGTGCTGGTTGCCTTTCGCTGTGGACTGCTGAACATCGGCGCCGAAGGACAATTGTATGTAGCTGCTTTTGCGACCGCCTGGGTAGGAATCACCTTCGCCAATCTTTCTGCCTGGATCCTTCTTCCGCTCTGCTTTGCGGCGGCAATCCTGGCCGGCGGAGTTTGGGGCGCAATACCCGGCGTGTTGAAGGCGCGTTTTGGTTCGCATGAAGTTATCAATACCATCATGTTGAACTTCGTCGCCGTCGCCCTCGTCAGCTTCTTCACGCAATATCACTACCGTACGCCCGGCGATCCGATTATGGAGACTTCCGAAATCGGCGCGGGTGCGCATATTGCGCGGCTCGGGAAACTGATCCCCAGTTTGCCCGAACGTATCCCGCTCAACCTCGCATTTATCCTGGCGCTTGTCTGTTGTGGGCTCGTTTATCTTTTTCTGTGGCGTACGAAGTGGGGTTATGAATTGCGCGCCACCGGCGCCAATCCCAGCGCGGCCGAGTATGGCGGCATTTCGGTTCGCAAACAAATTGTTATTGCCATGACGATCTCGGGTGCGCTCGCCGGGATGGTTGGGATTAACGAGGTGCTTGGCTATCGTTATCGTTATTACGACGGTTTTTCTGCCAACTACGGTTTCACCGGCATCGCTGTGGCCTTGCTGGGCCGAAATCATCCCGTGGGGGTCTTACTGGCAGCACTCCTTTTTGGCATGCTCATTCGCGGTGGAATATTTGTGGATGCATTCACTAATAATGTGACAAAAGACCTGGTTGATGTACTCCAGGGAATAGTGATTCTCTTCGTCGCTGCTGAGGCATTACTCCGTGGTCCATTTAGTAAGTTTGGTTTGCTAAAACGATCAAAGGTGTGAATCTAAAGGTGTAAATCGATGGCAGAGATTTTTACCACAGCCCTTATCTGGTCCACTATACGCCTCTCAACGCCATTAATCCTGGCCGCTCTCGGCGGACTATTCTCCGAACGGTCAGGTGTCATCAACATTGCTCTTGAAGGAATGATGCTGGCCGGAGCTTTCACGGCCGCAGCCGCAACCTACGCAGCGGGCAATCCGTTTATTGGACTCGCTGCAGGCATGGCTGCCGGGACATTGATTGCCGGGATCCATGCGATTGCCTGTATTCGCTATAAAGCCGATCAAGTTGTAACAGGTACGGCCATCAACATTCTCATGCTTGGTCTGCCCGCTTTCCTTAGCGGCGCCTTCTTTCTTTCTTCAGGCTCCACGCCGCAGATTCCAAAGGAACAACTGATACCCCGGCTGCCAATGTTGATTGCCTTCGTTCTCGTTCCACTGAGCTGGTACGTTCTGTACAAAACTCCCTTTGGGTTGCGCTTGCGATCAGTTGGCGAGAATCCTGAAGCCGCGGATGCGGCCGGTGTTCCAGTGGCGCGCATGAGATATGCCGGAGTGTTATTGTCGGGAGTATTAGCGGGAATCGGAGGAGCGTACCTCTCAATCGGGCAGTCGTCTTTGTTTACCAGGAACATGACATCAGGCCGCGGCTTTATCGCGTTGGCCGCTTTGATTTTCGGTAAGTGGCGTCCCTTTCAGACGTTGCTCGCCTGTTTGTTATTTGGTTTTACTGAGGCCATCTCGATCCAGATGCAGGGCGTGGTAAAGCTTCCCTCCGGCGAAGACATCCCGGTCCAGTTTATTAATATGGTTCCTTACGTGCTGACTATTATTGTACTGGCGGGATTCATCGGCTCGTCGCGGCCGCCAAAGGCGCTGGGAATTCCCTACCAGAAGGAGCGATAAAAGTCTTCGCGGTGAGGTCAGTTCCATCCGTGGTAGCGGGCGGGTAATATGGACTGAACCTACCAGCTTGCTACAGGTGGTACCGACTCTATGAGAACCATGGTTGAAGCAGTGTCATCGAATCTTTATTCGCGCGCCGAAAACGCCGCGCGCACCATCCGCTCGCGGACGGCGGAAAGGGCGCGCCTCGCCCTGGTCTTGGGCAGTGGGCTGGGCGACTTCGCGGAAGAGTTCAAGGACGCCATCAGAATACCGTATCGCGAGATTCCCGGCTTTGTATCTTCAACCGCCGAGGGACATGTTGGCAGATTGGTGATTGGCAAAGTTGAGGGTCTACCGGTCCTGGCGATGCAGGGACGACTACATTATTACGAAGGCTATTCGCTCGAAGAAGTTACGTTTCCCGTTAGAACTTTCAAACTGCTCGGGATCGATACCTTGTTACTAACCAACGCCGCCGGCGGCGTCAACGTGGAACTCACTCAGGGCGCATTAATGGTCATAAGCGATCATCTAAACTTGATGGGCGTTAACCCGCTACGCGGTCCGAACGACGAACGTTTTGGGCCGCGCTTCCCGGACATGTCGGAAGTTTATTCTCGAGATTTGCAGGAACTGGTAATTGAAGAGGCGCGGGGGCTGGGAATCTCCGCCCGCCGCGGTATCTACGCAGCCCTCGCAGGACCGAGTTATGAAACGCCGGCTGAGATTCATATGCTGCGATCTTTTGGCGCCGATGCAGTCGGAATGAGTACGGTCCCTGAAGCTATCGTGGCGCGTCAAATGGGTATGAAGGTCCTGGGCATCTCTTGTATTACAAACATGGCTGCCGGCATTACTGAAAATCCTATTAACCATGAAGAAGTCATGGAGACAGGCCGGCGAGTGCGTGAGACCTTTACGCAGTTGCTCAGTAAAGTCATCGCGAAGGCCCCTGTTAACTAGGTCACGCCCGGAGACAATTGTTAGAAGTGGTCGGCCGCTTCCGGGATTTTCGAGAACTCAGGAAGAAGAGTTTTTTGTGAGTCTAATTATCGGCATCTCCGGAGGTACTGGATCCGGCAAGACCACGGTAGCAAACCGCATCCTGGAAACAGTTGAGGCAAGCGAAGTCGTTTTCATTCAACAAGACTCCTATTATCGTAACCTCAAGGATCTGCCGCTCGACTATCGGCAGGTTGCAAACTTCGATCATCCCGACGCGCTCGACAACGATCTGCTCGTCAACCACATCCGCAAGCTAAAAGCGGGAGAACCTATTGAACTGCCAATCTACGACTTCAAAGCTCACACTCGCTTGAATGAAACCCGGCTCGTAGAACCCAAGCCAATTGTTATCGTCGAAGGAATACTGATCTTTGCGGATCCACGATTGCTCGAGCAATTGGACATCAAAGTTTTTGTCGACACACCCGACGATATTCGCTTCATCCGGCGTTTGCGCCGCGACATTGCCGAAAGGGGCCGCACGGTAGAATCCGTTATCGAACAATATGTCGCGACGGTGCGGCCAATGCATATGCAGTTTGTCGAGCCCTCAAAACGTTATGCTGACGTAATTATTCCGGAAGGTGGTCATAATCTGGTGAGCATAGATCTGATTAGTGGAAAAATTCGTGAGAGGTTGGCTGGCGCTTTAACCTCGGTTGGAGGCCAGGCTTGAGCGAAGAGAGTTTGCAGGAACTGATAGAAACGGCACAATCGGCGCGGCTGCAATCGATTGCTCCTTTTTCTAACTTCCTTGTCGGCGCCGCGGTGAAGACTGATGAGGGCAAGGTTTACACAGGCTGCAATGTCGAGAGTGCCAGCTACGGGCTGACGGTCTGCGCCGAGCGGGTGGCCATCTGGAAAGCTTTGTCAGAAGGCGAAAGGCACTTCGCGGAGTTGGCGATCGTTGCCGACACGGAATCGTTGACGCCTCCCTGCGGCACCTGCCGCCAAATCATCTGGGAGTTTGCGAAGAATGCAACAATCGTGCTGGGGAACCTTCGCGGTGAGACTCAGATAGTCTCAATAAAAGAACTCTTGCCCCGCGCTTTCGATGCACGCTTTCTCAGCAGCGCTGTCAAAGCGCAGACGAAAGACTCTGCGAAGGAAAGTTCGTAAGGCTCCGGATCGAAGAAAGCCATTTGACAGTCAGCTTATGTCCATAAAACATTTTATTGCCGTTGCTCTTGTCTTCACGGTGCTCGTTAGTATCGTTCCTGCGGCAGCGCAAAGAAATCGAGGCCGGCGCATGATACAAGTAGATCTTCTGGTCCTGAACGGCACGCTGGTAACCATGGACAAAGACCATCGCGTTATTCAGGACGCGGGCGTTGCTATTGCCGGCGGGCGCATAGTAGCGGTTGGTTCAAGCAGCGACATCAACCGGATGTATCTGGCTCCCGAAAGAGTAGATGCTGGCGGCAGGATCATTATTCCGGGCCTGATCAATGGCCATACTCACATTCCCATGACTTTGTTTAGAGGTCTTGCCGACGATCTCGACCTGCAGGATTGGCTCACGAAATACATCTTCCCAGCTGAGGCCAGGAACGTTTCCGAAGAGTTTGTGCGCGCGGGAACGCGCTTGGGGTTGGCGGAGATGATTCGCGGTGGTACGACGACCTACTGCGACATGTATTACTTCGAAGATGCCATCGCAGATGAAACAGCGAAAGCCGGCGTACGCGGAATTTTGGGGGAAACCATAATCGATTTTCCTGTTGCTGATAATAAGACTAACGCCGAAGCGATGGCGTATGTCGAGCGGTTCGTGCAAAAGTGGAAAGGCAATGACTTAATCGTCCCTGCGATTGCCCCACACGCTCCGTACACGGTCTCGGAAGAACATCTGAAAGCTGTGCGTGCTTTCTCTGACCGCACCGGCGCGCCCATTGTTACGCATATCTCCGAAACAAAAAGGGAAGTGGATGATAGTCTCAAAACAAAAGGTGCACGACCGGTCGATTATCTCGCGCGCATCGGATTTCTAGGCGATCACGTCATTGCTGCTCACCTGGTTTGGCTGAACGACAGCGAGATCGAGATTCTAAAGCGGCTTGGCGTGGGTGTGGTCCACAACCCGCAGTCGAACATGAAGTTGGCATCAGGCGTGGCCCCGGTTCCGAAGATGATGGCAGCCGGCTTAAGAATAGGCCTGGGCACAGATGGCGCCGCTTCGAACAACGATTTGAACATGTGGGAGGAGATGGATACAGCTGCAAAGCTTCATAAGGTTTTTAGCGGCGATCCGAAAGTGATGTCAGCCGAAGAAGCTTTTGAGCTGGCAACTACACGTGGCGCCCAGGCGCTGCATATGGAAAAAGAGATCGGCTCGATAGAGAAGGGAAAGCGGGCCGATCTGGTCATCGTGGATCGTGATTCGCTGAATCAAATACCGCTCTACAATGTTTATTCGGATCTGGTATACGCCACGAAAGCTTCCGACGTGCGAACAGTGATCATTAACGGCCGCCTCGTGATGCGCGATCGGCAATTGCTCACACTCAATGAAGCGACGATCAAGGAGGCCGCCCGCGTTTTTCGAGACAGAGTAATCAAGAGTCTCGGCGGTCCCAGCAAGCGAAAATAGCGCCCGTTCATTTTTGCATTCTCTAAGGGTTTTCTTAGGAAAATACGAGTTTCCGGCACTAAGACGATTTCCGCTGCAATGAAATTAGCATAGAGAAAGATTCCTCTACTACTTGCCATAGCCCCATAACCTCATCATAATACGGGCGACAGTCGATCGACTGGTAAGCGAGCTTGATGCTCGCTTTTGCGTTTCTTAGGAGTCGTTTTGGTGAAGCATTCCCCCATTATTAGTTCCCTGTTTTTTAGAGTTTTTCTAGCAGCAACGCTGGCCCTGTCTTTCTCAACGTTGCTGCGAGCTCAGTCGTCTCCAGAAGCAACACCGCCTGCTGCTATAGCTCCCGTCGTACCCCCTGGTACGACGACCACAACCATAAGTTCGACAACTCCAGCACCTTCTCTGGAAGCCTTACAGTCACGCATCGAACGCGCGCGCGCGTTGATTGCCGCGCATCGTCTTGACACTGCTGCCAGCGAGCTTGAATCGGTTAGGGCGGCAACACAGGACAAAGCCATTCGTAACATCACTTCCATCATGTTAATGAGCGTCTATCTGGAAGAGGGAAATTACGGAAGGGCCGAGGCGCTGCTCGAAGAGAATTATCAAGCCCGAGCCACGCAAAAAGACGAGTCCCTGGGAACCTACTTTGCACTGGCCGGTCAAGCCGTAAATGGAGCCCGTACTCATCTCATGCGCTACCGAAGTTTTGGCGTAAACACCAGCGATGCCAGTCTGCCGGCGGAGGCAGTCAGCGACTTGAATCGCTTGCGGTCTCTACTTGAACGCATGATTGCTCAAGCCAGGGAAATTTCGAATGGTCGCCTGACCTACGACTCCCTGTCTTTGCTTGAGGACGTATTGGGAATTCGCTTGTCGCTGGCGGAGGACAACGAAGACCAGGCCAGATGGGAAACTGAGTATGCGAGCGCGCGCGAAATGCTCGCGTCCTCGCAAACGCAGATTGCTTCTCTCGCAGGCATTCCGCCTTTGCGCCGTGGCCAATCGCCGGCTAATAAGGTCTCGTCACCGTCGCCATACTCTACAAAGAAGACTACTGAGTCCTCTCTTGAGATCAAGGTGCCTGATAAGAGTGCCGATGCAACAACCGAACAACCCGAGACTGGAGCAGTCAACTCATCGCCATCCACTGCAGGCCAGTCACCCAGGGTCGATGAAACGAGTAACCAAACAAGCAGTGATGCGAAGCCGATTGAACCTGCTGTCATGGATGGCGGATCCTTGAATGCAAGAGCGACAAGAAAAGTCCTGCCGCGTTATCCAGCTATTGCCAGACAAAATGGCGCCACCGGTTCGGTAAGGGTCTACGTGATTGTGGACGAGACCGGCAAGGTGATCGAAGTTTCCCGCTCAGAGGGTCCAATGCTCCTGAGGCCAGCCGCAGAAGAGGCGGCCCGGAAGTGGACTTTTGAGAAAATTTCACGCGAAGGCCGAACGGTGCGTCTTAGCGGATATATAGATTTTAGCTTCACGCTGTAAAACATCCCGCCTGAAATTAAAGTCCGCCCTATCTTCCTGCGCCGCAGCAGCTTACTAATGTTGACTTAAAAGTAAAGATTAGTTAAACTGCCCAATATAACGGTGGCAATGTGACGCCTGGTAGTAGGACAGCGAGTTTAAACGGGTAAGCATTAATGAAGATATCAGCACAGGAAGAATATGGGTTGCGTTGTTTGCTGCAACTCGCGCGTGCCGATTCGCAGGGTGAGTCGTTGACGCTGGCGCAAATAGCGCGAAGGGAAGGCATCTCCGTCGCAAACGCCGGAAAGCTTATGTGGATTCTTAATAAGGCCGGCTTTGTGCAATCGCAGCGAGGCACTAAAGGCGGTTATCGATTGTCACGGCCAGCATCGGTTATTCATCTTAACGAAGTCATAAGCGTACTGGATGACGAAAGCGTCGAGACGCACTGCAAGAGTTATGCGGGCGTGCTTGATTCTTGTGTGCATACCGGCGACTGTGGGATTAGGCCCGTCATCGTGGAGCTACATCAGATTGTTGACAACGCACTGTCCGAGATTACGTTGTCCCACTTGCTCGGCACCGAAGCAAACGTCGATGCCGTGCTTCACAGGATTCAAGGCGCCAAACAGATGCCAAGAACCGAGTCGAGTCACGTGCAGGTGTGAATCGCATAACAGTCCGCCAAAAATAGTGGAAAGATTACGGATTAATAACGGATGAGCACAGCAGAACTACTAAGTAAACAGGAATACAAGTACGGTTTCGTGACTGACATCGAGTCGGACGTTATTCCGCGTGGACTCACGGAAGAGACGATTCGCCTGATCGTCAAAATTAAGAACGAGCCTGACTGGATGTTGGACTTTCGGCTGAAGGCTTATCGCCATTGGCTGACGATGACGGAGCCGAAGCATTGGCCAAATATCACCTATCCTGAGATCAATTATCAGGATGTCATCTATTACAGTGCGCCGAAGCAAAAGGCCACCAAAGCGAGTCTCGACGAGGTCGATCCGGAGCTGTTGCGCACTTTTGAGAAGCTTGGGATTCCTTTGACTGAACAGAAGCAACTTGCCGGTGTCGCCGTCGATGCAGTCTTCGATTCAGTATCAGTAGCTACAACTTACAAGGAGAAACTGAAAAAGCACGGAGTGATCTTCTGTTCGTTTACTGAAGCAATTCGCGAATATCCCGACCTGGTCCGGAAATATCTCGGTTCGGTTGTTCCCACAAACGACAACTTTTTCGCAGCGCTGAATAGCGCGGTGTTTTCCGATGGCTCATTCTGTTTCATCCCCAAAGGCGTACGCTGCCCGATGGAGCTTTCAACGTATTTCCGGATCAATAATTCGGAGTCCGGGCAGTTTGAGCGCACGCTGATCGTGGCGGAAGAGGGTGCTTACGTTTCCTATCTTGAAGGTTGTACAGCGCCTAAGTTTGATAAGAACCAATTGCATGCTGCAGTCGTGGAACTAGTCGCGCTTGACGATGCGCAGATCAAGTATTCGACAGTTCAGAACTGGTATGCAGGCGATGAAGAGGGCGTTGGCGGTATCTACAATTTCGTCACTAAGCGAGGAAAGTGCGCCGGACGGAACTCGAAGATTTCATGGACGCAGGTTGAAACCGGTTCGGCAATCACCTGGAAGTATCCGTCCTGTATTCTTCAGGGCGACAATTCAATTGGTGAATTCTATTCCGTCGCTTTAACCAACCACGCCCAGCAGGCCGATACCGGAACGAAGATGATCCATCTTGGCAAGAACACGCGCTCAACCATCATTTCGAAAGGAATTGCGGCGGGCAAATCGAACAACAGCTATCGTGGCCTGGTGAAGGTGATGCCGAAGGCGGTAGATTCGCGAAACTATACGCAGTGTGATTCGATGCTGATCGGTTCAAACAGCGGCGCCAATACTTTCCCCTATATCGAGGTTATGAACAATACTTCGAGCGTTGAGCACGAAGCGTCCACGTCGAAGATTAGCGAAGAGCAGTTGTTCTATTTACAGCAGCGCGGCATTTCTCAGGAGGATGCAGTCTCGCTGATTATTAACGGCTTTTGTAAGGACGTGTTTTTGCAGTTACCAATGGAGTTTGCAGTCGAGGCGCAACGGCTTCTGGGAATGAAGCTGGAGGGCAGCGTCGGGTGAGGGGACGCGGGGATGAAGAGACGCGGTGACGCGGTGACTTGCTTTCTCCGTGTCGCCGCGTCTCCGTGTCACCCAGTCGTTGGCAGTAGTTTAGTGAGGAGCAATCATAAGTGTTAGAGATCAAGAATTTGTATGCCGGCATCGACGGCAACGAGATCCTCAAGGGGATCAATCTGACCGTGAATAAAGGCGAGATTCACGCCATTATGGGGCCGAACGGTTCGGGTAAGTCAACGCTCGCTAAAGTTTTGAGCGGACATCCGGCGTATGAAGTGACGCAGGGTGAAGTTCTTTACGAAGGGAAAAACCTGCTCAACATGCCGCCGGATGAACGCGCGCGAGCAGGCATTTTCATGGCGTTTCAATATCCAATTGAAGTGCCGGGAGTTTCCAATGCGCAGTTTCTGCGGCTCGCTTACAACGAGAAACGTAAGCATCTGGGCGAGGAAGAACTGGATCCGCTCGAGTTCAAGGATCTTTTGAAGGAGCGCGCGAAGGTCGTTGAAATGGACGCGAGTTTTATGACGCGTTCGGTTAATGAGGGTTTTTCCGGAGGTGAAAAAAAACGCAACGAGATTTTGCAAATGGCGGTGCTCGAGCCAAAGCTTGCGATTCTTGACGAGACTGATTCCGGGCTGGATATTGATGCACTTAGAATCGTCGCCGGCGGCGTAAACCAGCTTCACAACTCAGAAAACGCCGTCATTCTCGTAACGCACTATCAGCGGCTGCTCGATTACATAGTGCCGCAGTTTGTGCACGTGCTCGCAAACGGACGCATAGCTAAAGAGGGCGGCAAAGAATTGGCGCTGGAACTCGAGGAGAAAGGCTACGACTGGCTGAAAACCGCTGCCGAGGCGAGCATTGTCGGAGCTCGGACAATCTAGAAGATGGTTACAGAATTAGCAACAACAGAGAATTCGTATCAGGAAGCTTTTCAGACTCTTCAGGCGGGTCAACAGGACACGGCGAGATCGTGGCTCGTGCGTCTGCGTGAGAACGCCATGGCCCGGTTTGCAGAGTTGGGGTTTCCTTCGGTTAAAGAAGAGGAGTGGAAATACACTAATGTAGCTCCGATCGCCAGGACTAACTTCACGCCGATCGAGAGCGAAACCGCGACCGGCGGAGCCGACCTGAAAGAGCTTGCGGCCTTTGCGGTGGTGGAGGCCGAAGACAGCCAGTTGGTGTTTGTTAACGGCAGGCTGCGAAACGATCTGTCCAGACTAACAGGGTTGCCGGAAGGAGTCGCGGCCCTCGATCTCTCTGACGCCATAGCTGACGAGCGGTATGCCGAAATTGTGCATACCCACCTGGCGCGTCACGCCGATTACGTAGGTAATAGTTTTGCTGCTCTTAATACAGCCTTCGTTGGCCACGGCGCTTTTGTTTACATTCCCAAAGGCGTTTCGATCACAGCGCCGTTGCATCTGCTCTTGATTTCTGATTTGGGCCAGTCAGGTCAGGTTACTTTTCCGCGCGTCCTTGTAGTCGCCGAAGAAAACAGCAGTGCCACTTTGGTTGAGAGTTACGTGAGCGTCACCGGAGCTGCGTATTTTACGAATTCAGTGGTCGAGATTGTCCTCAAGGAAGGCGCGCGATTGGAGCACTACAAAGTGCAGCGCGAGAGCGCCGCCGCTTTTCACATTGCGAGCACGGCGGCCGACCTGGGCGCAAATTCCACTTACGACGCAACCACAATCACGTTTGGTGCTCAGCTATCGAGACACGACATCAACGTAACGATGGATCATGAAGGTGCGGAGTGTTGGGTTGATGGTCTATACCTGGTCACCGCGAGCCAACATACCGACACGCATTCAGTCATCGATCATAGGAAGCCTCACTGCACCAGTCATCAGCTTTATAAAGGTATACTTGACGGCAAAGCGCGCGCCGTTTTCAACGGTAAAATCTTCGTACGTCACGATGCCCAAAAGACTGACGCTATGCAGACGAACAAGAATTTGTTGTTGTCAAACGAAGCTCGTGTGGATACAAAGCCGCAGCTTGAAATACTGGCCGACGATGTGAAGTGCGCCCATGGCGCAGCCGTTGGGCAGATTGACGAAGAAGAACTGTTTTACCTGGAGACTCGCGGAATTCACTACGACCTGGCCCGCAATCTCTTGACCTACGGCTTCGCGGAAGAAGTTATTGGCAAGATAAAGATCGATTCAATTAGGGAACAGCTTGACGAGACGGTCCTGCACCGACTCAATGCTCGACTCGAAGCGTGACATCATGAGCAGCACCGAAAGACTCTTAATCGATGAGCCTTCTGACATTACGTCGGCGCCGGGTTTCGACGTAGAACGCGTTCGTGAAGACTTTCCCGTGCTGCGCCAGATCGTCAATGGTAAGCCGCTCGTGTATCTCGACAATAGCGCTTCTTCTCAGGTGCCCCAGGTTGTCATCGACCGCGGCAGCATTTATCTCGAAGACGAACATTCCAACATTCATCGCGGCGTTCATTACTTAAGCCAGAAGGCCACTACTGCCTATGAAGGTGCGCGCGAAAAGGTGAAGCGCTTTATCAACGCCCGCGAGGCGAAGGAGTGCATCTTTGTGCGCGGCGCAACGGAAGGCATTAACCTGGTAATGCATGGTTACGGCAGAAAGTTTGTCGGGCCGGGCGACGAGATCATTATTTCGGCAATGGAGCATCACGCTAACATAGTTCCCTGGCAGATGCTTTGCGAAGAGAAGGGCGCAATCCTGCGCGTGATTCCCATGAACGATGCGGGCGAACTGCTGCAGGACGAATACCACTCGCTGCTAAGCGAGAGGACGAAGTTTGTAGCCTTTACCCACGTCTCAAATGCGCTCGGTACGATTAACCCGGTCAAGGAAATGATCGATCAGGCGCACAAGTATGGCGTTCCGGTTCTCATCGATGGCGCCCAAAGCGCGCCGCATATGTTGATAGATGTTCAGGAGCTTGATTGCGACTTCTTTGCGTTTTCCGGGCACAAGATGTTTGCTCCGACGGGCAGCGGCATAGTTTATGGCAAGACCAAGATACTGGAGAAAATGAATCCTTTTCAGGGCGGCGGTGACATGATCAGGAGCGTCACCTTCGAGAAGACAACCTATGCCGACCTGCCAAATAAGTTTGAAGCAGGAACTCCGGCCATCGCGTCACAGATTGGACTTGGCGCGGCTATCGACTACCTGAATTCGATAGATCGAAACAAAGCGGCCGCGCACGAGCACGAGCTGTTGCGTTATGCCACCGAGCGACTCAAAGCGATTGAAGGAGTGCGCATTATCGGCACGGCCCGGCAGAAAACCAGTGTGCTGTCGTTTGTGATTGACGATATTCATCCACATGACATCGGCACCATTCTCGATCAGGAAGGCATTGCGGTGCGCGCCGGCCATCATTGCGCGCAGCCGGTAATGCAGCGCTTCAATATTCCGGCAACCGCGCGTGCGTCGTTTGCTTTCTATAACACGAAGGAAGAAGTCGATGTGCTGGCGCGGACCATTGAACGGGTCGTTGAAATATTCTCGTAGATGGACAAGAACCGAATGGTAAATAGTAAATAATAGTAAAATAGTAAATAGGAAGACCTTATTACCATTTCGCGCATTGAATTACGTTATTATTCACGATTCACCATTTACTATTTACTGGGTTCATATATGTCTGAATTAAGCGAACTCTATCAACAGGTCATTCTCGATCACAATAAGAAGCCGCGGAATTTCCGCAGGCTCGAAACTGCCAATCACTCGGCCGAAGGGTTCAATCCACTCTGTGGTGATCAATTGACGGTCTATTTGAATCTGGCAGACGACGCCGTAAAGGAAATAAGCTTCGAAGGTTCTGGTTGTGCCATCTCGAAAGCTGCGGCCAGCATGATGACCCAGGCAGTGAAGGGAAAGAGCAAGCAGCAGGCTGAGAAACTGTTCAGTGAATTTCACGGCATGGTAACCGGCGAGCTGGATGAGGAAACAACCTCGAATGACCTTGGTAACCTGAAGATATTTTCAGGTGTGCGCGAGTTTCCGGTTCGCGTGAAATGCGCTTCGCTGCCGTGGCATACAATGCATGCCGCACTGAATAATCAGGAAACCACCTCGACTGAGTAGCGAATCAGTATTCCCATTCCGTTTCGGATCAGGACCATTCCATAGTGATCATAACCTCCGTCGAACTGCGTGAAATTCGTCTTCCCTTAATTCACTTCTTCGAGACCAGCTTTGGACGCACTACCGAACGGCGCATTCTGCTTGTGCGGATTACGGACGAAGAGGGCAAAGAAGGATGGGGTGAATGCACTGCCGGGGAAGGGCCGTTCTACTGTGAAGAATGGGTGGAAACGGCATGGGCTACAATTACAACTTTTCTGGCGCCGATGGTTGTGAGCAAAGCGATAAACAGTGCTGCCAATACCTGGGAGTTAATGAGTGCAGTTCGCGGCAATCGCATGGCAAAAGCGGCCATTGAAACGGCCTGCTGGGATCTCGAAGCTAAGCAGCTGGGAAGGCCTCTTTGGAAACATCTCGGGGGCGTCCGCACGGAGATTGCGAGCGGCGTTTCCATAGGCATCCAGCAGGAGCCGGCGGACCTAATTGAAAAGATTGAAGAGGAGTTGGCCGCCGGTTATCAACGGATAAAGATCAAGATCAAACCCGGCTGGGATCGTGAAATCGTGGCCCGGGTTCGTCAGAAGTTTCCGGAAATTCGTTTGATGGTGGATGCGAATTCCGCCTATACGCTCGCCGACGTGGCTCTCTTTAAGGAAATGGATCAATACAAGCTGATGATGATCGAACAGCCACTCGCTCACGACGACATCTTCGATCATGCTGAATTGCAGAAACAGATCGCAACTCCCGTTTGCCTTGATGAATCGATCCACTCGAGCGCCGACGCCCGGCATGCAATTCAGCTTGGCGCGACTCAAGTGATAAATCTTAAACTCGGTCGGGTGGGGGGGCACGCGCAGGCGCAGCAGGTTGAACGAGTCTGCCGTGAAAAGGGAATTGCGGTTTGGTGCGGAGGCATGCTTGAGTCGGGCATCGGACGCGCGCATAACATTGCCATGGCCACGCTCGAGGGATTTACGTTGCCCGGCGACGTATCCGCAAGCGCCAGGTATTGGGAAGAAGACATCATCGAACCGCCGGTGACCGTCACTTCACGCGGAACGATTGTCGCGCCACAGGAGCCGGGGTTAGGGTTTGACGTTAATCATGCCAGGATTGATTCATTGACGATTCGGAAAGAAAGGATTGACGCACGGCTCTCCACGCGTAGCGAACAAGTTGGAAACTGAATCGATGCAAACTGAAATCTCAACTGCCCTGTTGCGCGATGTGAGGAATCGTTTCAGTGAGCGGCAACCAAAAATAGTTTCGTTGATTCGCGCATTGGTCGAAACAGAGTCGCCATCCGGCGACGTAGTAGGAAGTCGTGCGGTGGTGAATCTGTTGGCTGACGCCGCAGCTGGTGCTCGTGGTGTGACTTCGATCGACCGAGTAGACGTGCCAAACTTTGGCCAGCATCTGGTGATTCGAGCGTTTCAGGATCGAGCCGGTGCGGGAAATATCCTGCTGGTGGGACACACCGACACTGTTCATCCGCGAGGCTCAGTCGCCGAACGCCCATGGCGGCTCGAGGCAAATCGCATTTATGGTCCAGGCATCTTCGACATGAAAGCCAACTGCGCATTGGCAGTGGCGCTGCTGCATGCATGGGACGATTTTGATCTGGTGCCGAGATGCGGCATCACGCTGGCACTGATGTGTGATGAAGAGGTTGGCAGCCTATCCGGTTGGCCGGTGCTGAAAGAGATCGCCCGAACAGATAATGTGCAACGCGCGCTGATACTCGAGCCGCCCGCTCCCGGTGGACAAGCTAAGACAGGTCGCAAGGGCACGGGCATTTTCCAGATGCACGTGGAAGGTCGCGCTGCGCACGCCGGTCTGGAACCCGAAAAGGGTGCCAGCGCGATTCTGGAGCTCGCAAAACAGATTGTGCGCCTGCATGAATTCAACGGTTCCGGCAGTGGTATTAAAGTTAATGTTGGTGTGGTCCAGGGTGGTACCCGCTCCAATGTGGTCGCAGCAGAGGCGTCGGCAGAGCTGGACGTTCGGTTCGCAACCGCGGCGCAGGCGAAGACAATCGAAGAACGTCTGCTGAGTATCGTCTCCGATGATCCCCGCGTAAAAGTGAGAGTCTCTGGAAGCATTAATCGCCCCCCGTTGGAAAGAACGGAGCAGGTGCTAGAGCTTTACGGGCTGGCCCGCAACATTGCCGGATTGCTCGACTTCGAGCTTGGCGAGACGCAGGTTGGCGGAGCGTCAGATGGAAACTTTCTTGCGTCGATAGGTATTCCGGTCCTGGATGGATTGGGAATAGATGGCGATGGCGCACACGCGGACCATGAGCACATTATCGTGGACGACATTCCTCGACGCGGCGCATTGCTCGCGGGACTGATTGCTTCGTTGTGAAATTGTACGGTAGCCTCAACCAGGCGTCACTTGGAATAACTGTATTCAGCAAGCCGTTTTCTTACAAATTGCCCAAAGATGAAAGTCGCTACCTGGAACGTTAACTCCATCGTTGCTCGCCTTCCTCACGTAATTCGTTGGCTGGAGGCCGTAGAGCCCGCAGTCCTTTGCATGCAGGAAACCAAGTGTACCGACGACAAGTTTCCGTTCGACGAGTTTTCGAGAATTGGTTATTGCGCCAGCGTCTTCGGCCAGCAAAGTTATAACGGTGTCGCGATTGTCGCCCTTGAAGAGTGTGTGGAAGTGCAAAGAGGTAACTACGAAGATCAGGAAGGAGCGCACGCACGCTTACTCGCCGGCACGTTTGCCGGAGTGCGCATCGTCAATGTTTATATTCCGAACGGACAAGCGGTGGGCTCAGAAAAGTTTGAGTTTAAGCTTGACTGGATGAAACGCCTGCGCGGGTTTTTTGACAATAACTACCAGACCGGCGCGCCCCTGATCCTTTGCGGAGATTTCAATGTTGCACCTGAAGATCGCGATGTTCACAACCCACAGCTTTGGCAGGAGAGGATCATGTGCAGCCAGGCCGAACGTGTTGCGCTTGATGAAATAAAACGCTGGGGATTTACTGACGCCTTCAGGCTTCATCATGAAGAAGGTGGACAGTTTTCCTGGTGGGATTATCGCGCCGGCGCGTTTCGTCGCAATATGGGCTTGCGGATCGACCATATGTGGGTAACCAAACCATTGGTCGCCCGCAGTCAGAATACCTGGATTGATATTGAGCCGCGAACGTGGGAGCGGCCGTCGGATCACGCGCCTGTCCTTGCCGAGTTTGAGTAGAAAGGCGAACGCTAAATCAGTTTGAGGTTAGTTCCGCTGTCTTTTCAGTAATGTCTTTTTGTGCCCACTCATTATCGCGGCTGGCCTCGCCGGCCTTGGTGCGCTTCGCGGCTTTCATCTTCTGTACCAGGTCCATGTGGGTGGAAAAGTATCCCAGACTCTTGCCCACGACGTCCCGGACTGAATTGAAGCCCTTATCGATGATGAATTTCTCGAGTCCCTCCTTCAGCTCATCAACCATCTTCACGCCGTGAAGCATGACGCCGGTGCAGATTTGCACTGTGGAAGAGCCCAGCAATAGAAACTCGATCGCATCGTGAGAACATTCGATGCCGCCAATGCCGCTGATCGAAACATCCTGAGGCAGCCCCAGCGCGAGTTGGCTTACCATCCTGAGAGCAATGGGCGTTACAGCCTGCGAAGAGTAACCGCCAGGCACGGTGTGTCCTTCAACGGTTGGCATGGGCCGCAGCGTCTTGAGATCCACGCCAATCACGGAAAGAATGGTATTGATTGCCGAGATGCCTACTGCTCCGCCACGCACCGCCGCGAGTGATGGTTCTTTGATGTTGGTGATGTTGGGAGTCATCTTTGCCCAGACCGGAATGTTTGAAACTTCTGTTACCCAGCCCGTTACTTCTTCGCACAAGTCGGGATGCTCGCCCATTTCCGAACCCATCTTGCGCTCGGTCATGCCGTGTGGGCACGAGAAGTTTAGCTCGAACGCATCTACGCCGGTGTCCTGGACCAGGCGGGTCAGTTCCTGCCAGCGACTCTTGTCAAACTCTTCCATGATCGAAGCGATCAGGATATGTTTCGGGTATTCCTTCTTGACCTGGCGAAACTCGTCGAGCCAAACGTCAATCGGGCGATCAGAAATCAACTCGATGTTTTCAAAACCGATGACTTCGCCGGAGGTCTTTGAGCGCAACTTGCCATAACGCGGGACCACGTTTACAACTTTGGCTGATTCCAGGCTGACCGTCTTCGCCACAGCGCCGCCCCAACCCGCGTCGTACGACTTGGCGATAACGCGAGCGTTCGTTCCCGGCGGTCCCGACCCCAGCAGAAACGGGTTGGGGAAGGTCATTCCATTGACGACGATCGAGAGATCCATAACTAACTCCTCATAAAGGTTTCGAGTTCCGAGTTTCGAGTTTCGAGTTTCGGGTTTAAATACTTAAGGTCCCTGGCGACTCGCAACGCGACTTAAACAAACTCACAACTCGAAACTCGAAACTCAATCTGCCACCAGCGCGCCATAAGTGTCGGGCCGGCGATCGCGGAAGAATTGCCAGGTGTTACGCACTTCGCGAATCTGGTCAAGATCGAGATCGGCAACGACGACCGCATCCTGATCGCGTGGCGCTTCGGCCACAAATTGCCCGCGCGGATCACAGAAGTAACTCTGTCCGTAAAACTCGCCAATGTCCCACGGCTGTTCGTGGCCGACGCGATTGATAGCGCCTATGAAATATCCGTTTGCCACGGCATGCGCCGGCTGCTCAATCCTCCACAGATACTCCGATAGTCCAGCCACTGTAGCCGAGGGATTGAAAACTATCTCCGCGCCGTTGAGACCAAGAGCGCGCGCGCCTTCAGGAAAATGGCGGTCATAGCAGATGTAGACGCCAATGCGCGCGAAGGACGTATCAAAAGCGGGATAGCCAAGATTGCCCGGCCGGAAATAAAACTTTTCCCAGAAGCCAGGATTGACGTGGGGAATGTGATTTTTCCGGTACTTGCCCAAATACTTACCGTCAGCATCGACTACCGCCGCCGTATTGTAGTAGACGCCGGTAATCTCTTCTTCGTAAATTGGCACAACGATAACCATGCCATACTGCTTCGCAACTTCCTGCATTAGCCGTACAGTCGGACCATCAGGAATCTTCTCGACTGCTTCATACCAGCGCGTTTGTTGTTCGGCACAGAAGTAGGGCGTTGTAAAAACCTCCTGCATACAAAGTATTTGCACGCCCTGCTCAGCGGCCTTTTCGATAAAGCCTAAATGCTTTTCGATGTTTAAGCGTTTGATGTCCTCGATAGGCAAATCGGTGGGCGCCGCATTCGTACATTGAATGAGTCCGCATTTTACGATACGTGGCATGTTCTCAATTCCTCGTTAGCTGGTCTGTTTGCTGTAGCAACAATCAGATATGGCTTAGTTTTGTTTGCGAAAGGCGTTAGGCGCCAAGTTCCGGCAGAGACGCCATGTTTATAGCATTGAAGTGACTTTTTTTCTAAGCCCGGCCGAACTGGGTGAATCACCACGTCCTGCAAAGCAAACGGTTAGTTTGCCCTGATCCGTAACGCCTGCCGAAAGCTATTCCGGAAACGCAAAAGAATGGTTCACTTTACACCATACGCCCAACTAATCATCCGTCGCTTCAGCATGAAGTGTGCCCGATGGTGGAACGCCTTTCATAAGGATCAGGTACGTGATCGCCGCGGCGCCAAAACCGACGAACCAGGCATAAGCATAAAGATCCAGGAGCCACGTAACGGTTAGACCAAACCATTCGAGAATCTTTCCGCCCCAAGCCAGTGCGCAGCCAAGCAGCGTAGCGATCACAGCCCGCCAATTCCAGCCACCACCATAGGTGTAGAGACCCTTGGTGCGATAAAGATCGGGAAGCGCCAGGCGTTTATTTCTAACTAACCAATAATCCGCTATCAGCACACCGGCGATTGAACCCAGACCGCCGGAATAGCCTACCAGCCAGGCAAAGATGTATCCCGAAGGATCGGCAAGCAAACGCCAGGGCTGCATCAGGATGCCGATGATGCCCGTGATTAGACCACCCGTGCGAAACGAGATCCATTTTGGAAAGGCGTTAGCGAAGTCATTCGCGGGCGAAACAACATTGGCTGCGATATTAACAGCGAGGGTAGCTACCACCACTGTGAACATGGAGATGGCGATAACCGCGACGCTGTGAAACTGGCCCACCAGTTTCATCGGATCCCAAAGATCCTCCATCTTCATGTGCGGATAAATTACTACTGCGGCGGAAGTGATCATCACGCCCATGGCGGCAAAAACTGTCATGGTCGTGGGCAGGGCCACCACCTGACCGATAGCCTGTTCGCGCTGGCTACGCCCAAAACGCGTAAAGTCCGGCATGTTGAGTGAGAGGGTTGCCCAAAACCCGATCATGCCAGTCAGGGAGATAATGAAGATGGGCCAAAACTCTTTGAAGTTGTGAAACTTACTCTGCTGGATCAGGAGATAACCCAGGCCGTGAGCTTTCCAGATGGCCCAGCCAAGCAGTAGCGACGTCATGATCAGCACGAATGGAGCGGCCCAGTTTTCAACTTTTCTGAGTAGATCCATGCCGCGATAGATAATGTAAATGTTTAGACTCCAGAAAATGAGAAACGACAACCATTCGGTAGGTGCGTGCCCACCTAATGGTGGGCCAAGGAGTGTTGGCCAGCCGGGGATGACGGCGCTGAAAAACGTATGCAGTGCTTCGCCGCCGATCCAGGCTTGAATGCCAAACCACCCACAGGCAACGATCGCGCGCATCAGCGCCGGCAGGTTCGAACCATAGGTTCCGTAGGCGGCCCGCGCAAAAACAGGAAAGGGAATCCCGTATTTCGTCCCCGGATGCGAGTTCAGCAGGATGGGAATGAGAACAATGATGTTGCCCAACAGGATTGTTATCAGCGCCTGCCACCAATTCATGCCGGCGCTGATCAAGCCCGACGATAACATGTACGTCGGGATGCAGTGGGCCATACTGATCCAGAGCGCCGCATAGTTGTAAGTGGTCCAGTTGCGTTTGGAAACCGGAACCGGAGCGAGATCGCTATTGTAGAGAGGACTCTGGCCAATCTCCTCTGCGACTTCGGACCGCAATTCTACGCGACCGTCAGGGTGCTGAATTGTTTCTGCTGGGTTACTGATGGCCACTGGTTTCCCTAAGTTGCGACGGGCTCAACCTATTGCAATCTGAAGCTGACTGTTACCTGCGCGGTAACCGAGATAAGCCCCGGCGCGATCGCGCTGTCGCTGGCTGAAAGATCTCCGCTAATGACCGAGGTAGCGTTTTGAGTGATATTGCTGGATGAGTAGCCGCCGACTACACCCTCCGTGATCGAATAGGCGGGACCGATCGTTTGCCCAATCTCGCGCGCCAGCAGGCTCGCTTTCTCCTGGGCCGCTTTGATGGCCATGGAACGTGCCTGGTCCCTATGCTTGCGAATCTGTGAATTACGAAACTCTACGTTGCTGACTTTTGTTACGCCCGCTTTCAAGACATCAGAGAGCAGCGGATCAAAGCGAGAAATATCTTTCAGCCTAATCGCAATCGTCTTTGATACCGCGTATCCCAGAAAGACCCGTTTCACGCCGCGGGGTGTCGTCCCATACTCAAACTCATCCGTGTTGTATTTTGGCTCAACGCTGATGTAGCTGGTCTGAACGTCATCGGCGTTCACTTTGTTGTCCCTGGCTAATGAAAATACTTCCTTCACACTCTCGTCAGTTTTCTTTTTTGCCGCCAGCACGTCCTTATCGACCGACTCGACCTCGAGCGTGAAGACAACTTCGTCGGGAGGCACTCTAAGCTCGGCCTGACCGGAGACGGTAATCAGCGGACGGTCTGGGCTGTTTTGCCCATAGACGGAGCTTGCCGACAGCGCGATTGCGAAAACCAACAGAATGTTTTTCATCATTAGTTTGTGATTGCATCAACGGACGGCCGGTTGTTAGGGGCGCCGCTGAGTGCTTTGAAGGAATTTAGACAGGGCGCATAGTAAGACAATCCCGCAAGGGCGACAAGTTGTTTTGAGGCACGGGCGGACAGCTTTAACCCGTTTATTGATACGGCTGTCAGGAATCGCGTAAGGATGGCCTTGTTATAAGCGACTCATCCATGACAGCCAGGCAACAAGCGAAAAAAGCACTACACAAAATCAGAACCGGAAGCGATAGCGACCGGCCGAAGACTCAACTTAAACGATCTCTATTCTCGGCATCCGCGAAACAATCGGATCCCCTACCATCAATATCAGCCAGGGACCCAGTTGAGTCTCCGGCCGGTCGCTATCGCTCCCGGTTCTGATTTTGTTCTGCAAAGACAATGTTTGCATTCCAATGTACCCAGTCCTTACCTCAACACATTACATCGTCACACACGTGCCGCGTTTCAAGAACTGTCCGTCACCAGGTTTACCTTTGTAACCACATCAGCATCCGATCCGACAGCAATCGTTCCTTTCTTTGGAAACAAGCCAAACATCTTGGCCGCCGCAGTGGAAGTCAGCTCCACGAAGCGATTGAGGCTAATGCGATTTTCAACGACGCCGCCGTTGTAGATGAGAGGTACGCGGTTCTCAACACCGGGCGCACCGTTCGGGATCTTAGTGAAATCGTCAAGACCGAGCTCCTTCTGTTCCTTCATGCAGAAAGGACAGTGATCCGTAGAGATGACCTGGAGATCATCCATCTTCAACCCTTTCCAAAGCTCTGCCTGATTGGCCTTATCGCGCAGTGGCGGCGTCATCACATACTTCGCCCCGTCGAAACCAGGCTCATCGTAATTGTCCAGTGACAGGAATAAATACTGCGGGCAGGTTTCCGCGAATGCCGGTATGCCGCGGTCGCGTGCCTGTCGAACCTGATTGAGCGCGTCGGCACAGGAGAGATGAACGATGTAAACCGGTGACTCGGCCATTTCGGCAATTGCGATGGCGCGATGCACGCCTTCGGCCTCGGCAACCGTGGGGCGCGTTAGCGCGTGATACTTGGGTGCCGTGTGTCCCCTGGCGAGCGCGTGTTTGATGATCTCGTTTATAACAATTCCATTCTCCGCATGCATGCAGATCAATCCGCCCCGCTCGCCGGCTGCGGACATGGCGCGAAAGATGGTCGCGTCGTCGACCAGGAAGACGCCGGGATATGCCATAAACATCTTGAAACTGGTGACGCCTTCATCCATGGCGGTATGCAGCTCTTCGATCTGGCTGTCTTCCAACTCCGTTGTAATCAGATGAAAGCCGTAGTCGATAGCCGTCTTGCCTTCCGCTTTCTTGTGCCAGTTGTCGATGCCCTGGATTAGCGACTCACCTTTGTACTGCACTGCGAAATCGATGATTGTTGTCGTGCCACCATGAGCCGCAGCGCGCGTGCCGGTAAGGAAATCGTCGGACGATTGCGTGCCGCCAAAAGGAAGCTCCATGTGGGTATGCGGATCGATCCCGCCTGGGATAACAAGTTTCCCGGTGGCGTCAATAATCTTGTCCGCTTCCATTTCAAGCTTTGCCCCGATCACTGAAATAACTTCGTCTTCAATCAGGATGTCAGCTTTATAGTCGTCGGCGGCGGTAATCACACGGCCGTTTTTGATTAGAGTATTCATTTCCTTTTTAGATTCCTCGACCGCAAGTGGCTAAAGATGCCGCACAACCTCTTCGGCTATGCCGCCTGATGTGCCGGAGCGCGTTTTCGCTCCAGAGGAGCGCGATGTTTATAGCCGAGCGTCAATTTACAATATTTCATCGCTCCATAGGAGCGA
>WNGJ01001096.1_pt1 | contig 26144 bp, 22 predicted proteins | sample 5400611 | NCBI WGS metagenome assembly WNGJ01 (sample SAMN13153375, study PRJNA577476) | soil metagenome | isolation source: 40 cm soil or saprolite under Garry oak tree replicate 1 | place: USA:California | collected 2016-06-15
GTCTGAAAATGCATCGTCTCCGTAGGACCGATGCTTATCAAGATGCGCAGGACTTCCGTACTCGTTGCTCTTTGTGCCATCGACGGATAAAGACTGTTGCCACCTTGTTCGATGGTGGGGAAATGGAAGGCCGCCGTATTCGCGATCGCCTGTAAGAAATTGGGATCACTTGTATCTGCATCGGTTCTGGGAATTGCCGTGTGCTGCCCAACGAACAAACTTGGGACTATCTGCGGGAAGGTGTGGTTTGGATCAAGATCAGGGTTATGGCTGTCGTCGCGGTAGCGAGTCCACCAGCTGGTATCCAGCGTGAGTTGAGTCAGGTTGGTAAGCCGTTTCCCGATCAAGGCGGTGTTGACACCGGGGGCGGTGCTGCCCATCAGAGTGCGAAACGGATCGAAATTAGCTGGAGCCGCTCCTTTAGAAACAAGATACGCGTTGAGGAAGTTCTGATGCGTGAATTCGTCATCAGTGTTGTCGTGGATGTACACGTCCATGTCCTCGTCCAGAACCAGAAGCGCGTCCCTGTACTTTGCATTGACAGTTCCGCCTGGAACCTCGGCGTCTGGGATTCCTCCGAGTTCGTTATATTGAACCCAAAAGTCGGTCTCGAGTATTTCCGCCGCCGCCGCGAACCGGAGCAGTGCCGCGTCTCCCGATGTTAGACCGCCACTTGCTTCTGCGATTCGAGTGTTGATGAAAAAACCCGCGCCGACGGTTCCTGCTCCCACGGCGAGTGACCTTCCCAAAAAAGAACGGCGAGTGATCGAGCTTTTCGAAGGCTTAGCTCTTTCTTCTAAGTTTTCTACCTGATGGTAAGATTGATTTTTATCAAAATGTTTTGCTGTGGGTTTCCTTACTGTTTTCATGCCCGTAGAATCGGAACGATCTGCGCCGCGCGCTAGCCGGGAAGAGTAACGCCGTTGTTACTTTGTCGGACCGCTCAAAAACACGTGACCAAATCTTCGACTGGCTTCCCGCCGGCTGCGATCTTCTAGCTCCGCAGCCAGAATTTATGGTGACTCGCGAATTGTGTAGCCGACGTAGCGCACGGTATGAATCAGCGGCGGATCGCCGATTTTCTTTCGCAATCGTCCAATGAAAACCTCCACAAGCTTCGTGTCGTATTCGTGCTCGTGCTCCCAGACGCGTTCGCACAATTCGGTGCGGGTGAACGTGCGGCCCGGCTCCCGCATAAGCACTTTCAGCAACATCAGCTCGCGCGTTGATAAGTCGATCCGTCGCATGCCGCGATGTACTTCGTGGTTCGCGAGGTTGAACGTGAGATCGTCCACTCGCAGGTTAAGCGCCGGTTCTTCCGGATAACGCCGCCCGAGCGCGTTTACGCGTGCCACTAATTCCGCCATGGCAAATGGCTTGGGCAAATAGTCATCCGCGCCAAGTTGCAATCCAGCTATGCGATCCTTGACTTCGCCGCGAGCGGTAAGCATCAGAACACGGCTCGCAACGCGTTGGGAATGCAGATGGCGTAAGACATCGAATCCATCCATCCGGGGCAGAATAATATCGAGCACGATCAAATCGAACAACGTGCTCGTCGCTTCACGCAGAGCTCTTTCGCCATCATGGACGATGATCGGATCATGCCCGGCTTCGGTCAGTGCCGAAGCAATCTGCCGCGCCAATCGCGCTTCATCTTCAACCACAAGGATGCGCATGAATTAAAAAGAGGTCACAAGCTCAAAAGCGCACAGTCAATTGTGTTGCGACCAGGTGATTATCGTCGTGCGGACCGGTAGTTTCCTGTTGAAAGCTATATTGCAGCTTCAACTGGATATGCGATGTGAAACGGTAGGCTGCTGCTACGTCGATCCGCCAGAGATCCTGGCTCCAGCGAACCTGACCGCCCGCGCCGTCGGGGATGTTACTGAAGAGCTGCTGATTCCAACGGAGCGCGCCGAAGAGTTGTGGCGTGAATTTGTATTTGGCCTCAAAATAGTAGGCGAACGTATCCGCGTCGCCGACGCGCGGAACCTCGAAGCGCGCCTCGTAGAATTCCGCCCATAATTGCAGGTGATGCCAGGCGAAGCTGGCATCCTGCCCGAGAACAAACTCCCGGTAATCGCCGATACCGCGTCCCGGCGGCAATGTCGCTTCCGCTTCAGGCCTAAAATACGGGCCCTCGCTTGCTGACAAGCCAAAGTTCCAGATCTGATTTGGCCGGAAAGCGAAGCGTCCGCTGAAGGTCGGATGTTCGAAACCGACCTCCGTGACATTCCATGATTCGGGACGCGAAGAGAGGGACGCGTTTTTCATTTCCGCTGCGTAGTCAAATCGGCCAAGTCGCCCCGAGACAGAGATCCCACTGGCATAACTCGGTCCCCAGATCACCGGATTAAATTCGTACTTTTGATTATCGAACCTCTCCACGAAATCCAGCGGTGACGCAGGTGCGATCTTGTCACTGATGGGAGTGACGTTGTCGTAAACCAGCGGAGCGTTGATAAATGGATTTTCCCACGACAAATGCCGCGGGACCCAATTACCGACAACGGTTGCAAACTTCCCCACTTGCAGATTGAAACGGCTATCACTCCACGGCGTAAAGCGAAGCGCATATTCGTCGAGGCGAACCTGAGCGCCATGATCACTAGGGTCGAACCCACGATCCAGCCGCGACTGAGCAAAGAAATAAATCTGTGACCCGAGTTGCGCATCGAGAAACAGTGTCAGACGCGGATTGAAGAGATTGTCGATGTCGCTGTCGATGAGTCCAGGCGCTGGCTGCTGGAAATTGTAAAATTCGGTGTCGATGGTGCCGCTTAATCGCGCGCGGAGATTGCCCTCAAATGCGGCGATCGTCAGCGCGTTGTCGAGCCGGTCGAAAAAATCATCGATCTCAAATGCGCGTACTGAGCAGGCGAGCAGACAAAGGCTGAGCGTCCGCAGCATCCTCATATGGTTTGATTCGCGCCGTCCGGCGTTTGTGCCGTGATGCGAAACCGTGCCTCGAACTCAGTCCAATCCTTTTCGGAGCCTACCAGTCGCAAATTGCCACCGTGCAATCGAGCAAGATTGCGCGCCAGATTCAATCCAAGTCCGTGGCTGGAAACATCTGAGCCGGTAGAGCTGTGATGGAACCGCTCGAAAACGTGTTCCTGCGCGTCGCGTGGGATGGAGTGGCCCGTGTTGCCGATTGCCAGCACAACCTCACTTCGCTCTCTGTGCGCGGTGACTCGAATCAGGCCTCCCGGTCGATTGTACCTTCGCGCGTTCTCCAGAAGATTTTGCACAATGAGCGAGGTATAACGTTTTTCACCCGCGATATACAAATCGGCTGGAACGTCTCTCTCGATCTTCACATCAGGTGAATCGGGAAGAGCGCCAAGATCATCGAGCCATTCCTCGATAATCTGACTGAGGTTCACCGGCTGGGACTCGAGCTCGAGGTGCCCTGCGTCCATCCGGGAGAGGAGAAGCAAATCATCGATCACGCCGCTTAACCGATGAGTCTGGTGAAGGAGAGCGGAGAGTTCCTCATAGATTTCGCGCTTGAAATCTTCGCGGGCTAGCAATCCTTCAAGACCGGCGCGCAGAAGTGTGACCGGACTTTTCAACTGATGGGAGGCGTCAGCCGAATATCTGGTTGATCTCTTCAATTGCTCACTGGTCGAGGCAAGCGCGGCTTCGGCGCGTTTTCGTTGCGCGCGATTTTCTTCCGAGTCCAATGCGAGCTTCTCGACGGGTACTGCGAGGCGGGATGCGACGAAGTGGCTGGCCACCAACCCGCCGAGCAAAAGCAGCGCGCCTGCACCGCCAATTTGCCAGCGAAGCCGATGCAGTTGCGCCATCGAATCAGCTAGCGGGTAAACGCAAATTTGGTACGCCGGCGGGAAGAGCGAATCTGGATTGAGTCGCTTGTAAAACAACAGCTGCGGCGCAGCGTTTACTGTGACGCTAAAGTTGCTTTGGGCAGACGCGGAATTCGATAGTGCTTTTGCTATTTCTCTGCCCAGAGCAGCTTGCGCGGATTTTGAAAGCACTGGCAAGTGCAATTGGCCGTTTACCCAAATGCCATTGTTCATTCCCGCACCGGCGCCCTTCCCGGTCAGCTCAATTGGCCTGAATCCGACGACAAGAGTGGAAATCACTTCGCCAGTCTCAGTGGAGAAAATCGGCACCGCTACTACTTGATCGACAATTTCATCCGTAGCGTCGGAATTTTTCCGGATATAACCGATTTGCTGTGTCTCGGGTAATTTCTTCAAGCCCAGTTGCGCTTCCGCCTTCGAGTCTAGTTCTCCGACATCTTTCGGATTCGGCGGTGAGAGAACGGCGCCGGCGCCATCCAGAAAGCGATAGAATTTTGCGTGAAGCGAGGGCGTTGCCTGCTCCGCTGATGGCTCCTCGCCTTCCATCAAATCGCGCAACTCATCTTTCGCGCTCGGATACAGCAGATCGAGAGCGTTGTCTTCCAGCGCGGCATGGATTCGTGGCCTCAACGCGAGCGCGCGGCAACGTTCCGCGAGCGCTGCGTTGCGCAACTCCTGCACTTTATCGAGTGAGGAAAGTTCGGCTTGAAAGTTCTGCTGCAAATCGCGTTGCGCTGCCGCTGTAACGTTGCGTTGAGCAAGATAGAGCCCGAAAGCCGTTACAGTGGAGACAACCAGCATCATCGCGGCCAGTAATTTAGTCCGGAACCTTGTTACCCTCCGTTTGTTCGCACGGCGCGCGGAGATCATGGGAAATCAATGTGCTGGGTTTCGCCGTTCTTCAGCTCCACCGGTGCTTCGCGCGTAGTCTTGCTGTCGATCCACGCTTTCAGGGTATAGCGACCAGAGGGAAGTCCGCTCAATCGAAATCGCCCGTCGGCATCCGTCACAACAAAATATGGCGTGTCGACAACAAGAATGAGCCCGCGCATGTGCTCATGAATATCACAGCGAAGAGTCACCAACCCTGGATTACTAAAAACCTCGGACGGGATGGGTCTCTCCTCCGGACGATAGCGGCCCAGATCGAACCGTTTCGCTGGTGAGTACGAAAAAATGCTGTGGTACGTGTCGTCGAGGTTGGGGAATTCCACTCTTGTGCCGACTTGCACTGGCAGAAGCGACGGAACGAAAGCCAGGTCTTTTTGCGCGATTTGCTTCGTCAAAAGCGACCTCACTCTTGGGAAAGAGCCAGCGAGATAAACCACAGCCAGCGGCGGTTGCGTTGAGAGAGCGCCGCCACGCGTAACGATCTCGTAACGCTTGGCGACGACCGGCGCCGAACGCGATTTCGGCAGCCCTACGCGTCCCTCGACGGTGGCTTGCGCCAGAACTGAAATCGGAAGAAGCGCCACGACTATATTAAACCCTGCAAGTCTGCGCATCGTGATGATGGGGATAAGATGGTAACCCACGCCGTTCAGCGATGTTGCGCGTCCTCTTCTCGAGATGTGATAGTTTCGAGAAATTCTTCAAAATAGAAAGGAGAAAGAAATGGCGTTAGAGTTGAAAAAAGCATGCGAAAAATGCGGAGTGACGCTCACGCCTGGTGGAATAGCATACATTTGCAGTTTCGAATGCACGTATTGCGCAAATTGCGCCGAGTTAATGAACGCTGTCTGCCCAAACTGCGGGGGTGAACTCGTGCGCCGACCGCGTCGTCAGGAATGGGTTAGTTCGAGCGCCGCCGCGGGTGCCTGACGCGATAAGTCAGGAAACACTCGTCGCCGACCACGCGCATGTCGATGAGTGAACAATGCACGCTCGCCGGCAGAAATTCTCTGCTTAGACCGGTCAATGTCGGTGCCTTGGCTCCGCCGAACATGTACGGAGCAATGGTGAGATTGAGTCGATCGACCAGACCACGCTCCAGCAACGATTTAAACAAAGTTGGACCACCTTCGCACGCTACCGTGCAAATTCTGTATTTGTCGCGCAGCGTGTGCAGCGCGGCCGCAAGATCGACATGCTCTGCGTCGCTTAAGTGGAGTATTGCCTTTTGTGCCAGGGCTCGCTGATATTTGTGCGGCATCCGCTTTGTGGAAAAAATAATGATCGGTGAAATGTTCGACTGAAAAATGTTCAACCGAGCGTCGATCTTTCCTTTGTCAGAAACAACGACGCGAATCGGATAACGTGTTTGCCCGCGTTTGATTCTTGCCTCGCGCAAGTTTGCTTGCGGTACACCAAGCCGGACGTTGTCGCGCTTGAGCGTGCTGTGGCCGATCAGAACGGCGTCAGCCAGCGCGCGCTGACGAAACAAATGCAGTTTGTCTTCGTGTGAAGTGAAATCGACCGGCGAGAAATTTCGAGTGGTGACTTTGCCGTCGACCGTCATGGCGAAGGTGGCAACGACGAATGGGCGCTGATGCGTTCGTTTCATTGCAAATGAGGCGGCACACAGTGGCGGAGAGGCGATGGCGTTACAACGCTAGATCGTTACATCGTTAAAACGAATCGCGACTCGCGAATTACGTATCACGAATCACGGACTTTATTCCGTCTCGCTGATCCCATGTTCGAGAACGGCAAGCTCTTTTTGCATCTCGCGCAATTTCACATGTGCGACGGCTCCGCTTGGTTTGTAAAAGAAATAAACGATGGCCCCGGGCAGGCAGCAGATCAGGATGATAAGAAAACTGAGCGAACCAATGAGAATGGCAGTCGCTTCGGGTACTCCGCAAAGACCATGCAGCATGATTTGTAAAACTTTTTCCCGGAGCCCAATTCCAGCGAAACTGATCGGTAGCGCCGAGATCGTGCGTTCGATCGGCATTACGGCAAAAAAATTGATCACGGGCACGGCGGCGCCCAGCGCGTAAGCGGCACACAGAAAAGTGGTGAAGGTGGCAAGGTGTGCGACGACGGATGCGCCGAACGCGACGAGCGTCGCACGCCAATGCCGCGCGTACAAATGATAAGCTGCTGAGATTTCGATCAGTTTGTCGCGACCGGGAAATTTTGCCGGCAATCGGTGGAATAGATTGAATCCGCTGATTACAAAAGTGGAGACCAGGCTCAGGATCGAGGCGCCGAGAAGGACGAGCAAAAGCCAGAGCAAATTCCGCGTCTCCGTGGTTTGTGCGAGGAAATCATAGCGCAAGCCGATAAGCATGCCGGTGATGGCGACCAGCGCGACAAGACCGATAAAGCGATCGAATACGACCGCGAGTAATGCACCGGCCTTCTTGTCCGGCGTTTCCTTGAGCAGGTAATAGCTTTTCATGATATCGCCGCCGGTGCCTCCAGGCAGGAACTGGTTGTAAAACATGCCGATCAGGAACAATCCCGACAGGCGCAGAAAACTTAAATGAATTCCCTGGACCTTCAGCAGAACGTGCCAGCGGAAAGCGGCGGCAATTTCCACCACAACATACGCCAGAATGCCAACTACAACCCAGTGATATTGGGCGTCCCGGATCGCCTCAGCCATCTGCGCGCGTCTGTTGGGATCGTGATAAACCCAGTAGAGCACCGCGATTGTGACGGTGAGCTGGAACAGCGTGACCAGGATTTTTTTCATTCGCCGAAGCGTTCCTTCCAAACTCGTACCGACCGGCGAATTTGGCCGGGTCTCTTGTTTGGGCTCATCTCCCAGACAAATAAGCAGTTTGCGGGAAGGAGCGGAACAAGTTTCTCAAGATCGACATCTCCCGCGAAAGGCGGTTGGTGATCTTGCGCAGGCCAGATGCAGTCTTGCACATGACAGCCGAGCGTGCGTGGACCGATCGTGCGCAACCACTCGGCATGATCGAGAAACCCTAGGTTTTCCTTGATTTGAGTGTGACCGAAGTCATGCCAATAGCCGAGCTGCGGCGAGTCCAACTCCTCGAGCAACGCCGGCAATTCGCGCTCACTTGGGATTTCTTCATAACCGCGCCGGCTTTCGAGTCCCAGTCTAATATTTTTCGAACCCGCGTAATCGATGATAGGGCGAAGGCAATCTTTCACGCGCTGCAGATAATTTGCCGCAATTCTTTCGCGTTTTTGCACCGCTTTTACCTTTAGTCTCACATATCTCCGCGAGAGGTATTTCCCGGCTTCCGCCATCTCAATCAACCGATCGGTGATGGGTCGCATTTTCACGTCACCGAGATGCAGCACGACAAACGGCGCATTTAATCGCTCAGCGAAATCAATTGTCTGGAACGTCTGCTTGATCGCGCGTTCACGTTCCTCGGGAGGAACGGCGGAAAGTTTGTAGCAATCTGGCGAGGCCATCATGACTTCGACGGGTAGCGGGCAAAAGTTATGCAAACTGCTGAAGCGGACTTTTCCGGCATCGAACATTTTTTGGATTCCGGGCATCAGCGAGATACGAATGCCGTGGCCTAGCTCAATCAGGTTAAATCCAAGTTTGCTCTGGATTTCGCACAGCATCACGTCGCCAGAAGTGTGGCGTCCGGAGTTCCAACAGGTGGAAAATGAAATCATCAGCCTAACGAGCCATCACGCCACCGACGTGAGTTCCGGCTCTGGAGCAGGCGAGACCGGGCGATCGCAAACATGACGACCAGCAAGACTCAAAACCGAGAATGCGGCGACTGCATAAATCGCCGACGCGGTCGTCAGCGCAGTGCGCATTCCGATCAGATCGGAAAATCCCGTGACAACGAGGCCTGCGATCGGCATTAAGCCAAAGAAGCTCAGCCCAAAAACCGCGGAGACCCGGCCACGCAATTCAGGAGGCGCATGTTCCTGCACGATCGTGTTGGCCAAACCGAAGTTAATGGAGAGAGCAATCGCTAGTGTCCCCATGGAGCAAGCGGTGAGCAGAAAGCTGTGTGAGCGCGACATGAAAAAGACCCCAAGCGCGATAGCCAGCACATTGCCAGTCATGAACCACAACCGTTTCTCTCGCGGGATCGTGAGGAGCCCGAGTGAACCAGCAAATGCGCCGGTCCCAGAAACCGCCATTAACCAGCCCAGTTCGCGTGGGCCGAGCTGCAGGACATTGCGCACATAGAGCGGCAGCATCACAGAGATCGTTGGGAAAATGAAAATCGTTGTGCACGCAATCAGCGCGATCATCGACAGAATGGTTCGATTCGACCCTACGTAGCGAAAACCTTCCATGATGCCGCTGCGGCGTTGTTCTTCCTCTTCGGCTGTTCCAAGGGGCCGCTTTGGAAGGGAAATCAGCGCCACGATCAGCGCCAGAAAAGAAAGTGCGTTAGCGAAAAAAGCCGAAGCTGCCCCCCACCAGCCAATGCACAAGCCGGCGAACGATGGTCCCACAAGACGCGAGCCGTGAAAAACAGAGCGATCCATCGCCACTGCCGCAGCAATTTCATCCCGGCGCACAAGCTCGGGCACAAGCGCGGAAATTGCAGGCATCTCAAATGCAATCGAAATGCCAAGCAGCGCCGCGAAGAAAATGATATGCCAGATTTGGATCCGGTTGGTGAGAACCAGCCAACCCAGGCCGATGGCGAACGCGATTTGTGCAATCTGCGTTGCGATCAGAATTTTTCGCTTATCAAATCGATCGGCCGCGGAACCTCCGATCATGGTAAGCGCGAGAGTCGGAACGCCGGCCGCGAAATTGGCCATCCCTAGAAGAATCGCTTTGTTGGTGAGCGTGCTCATGACCCATCCCTGGGCCATGACCTGCATCCAAGTGCCGGTGTCGGAAATCGCCGAGCCGATGATATACCGGCGGAATGCGCCTGGTCGCAAAAGCGCCAGCGCTCTATGTCCAATCCATTTTTCTTCCGCGCTCATCGCCAAGACTCATAAGCGGGGAGAAGCAAGCCTGCAATTGGCTCGCACTGCGCTCAGGTAGGGTCGATTGACTCAATCGCCCGTGAGAGGCTCGGTGAACCGCCCTTACCTAACCTCGCATTGATGCGCCACGCGCCTTGAATAGATTTGAGAGATGCGTATCGACAAGTTCACGCAAAAGATGCAGGAAGCGCTGCAGGCGGCGCAGGACCTCGCTTCGCAATCCAATCATCAGGAAATTACGAACGAACATTTTCTTTCTGCGCTTCTCGACCAAAGCGACGGGATAACACGGCCGCTGCTCGAAAAGATTGGAGTGCCAGTGACTCGCCTGCGTGAAGGTCTGGCCTCCGAACTCGAGCGGCGTCCCAAAGTCCACGGCGCCGCCGTCGATCTGCGCCTTGCGAACGAACTCCGCAGCGTTCTCGACGGCGCGGAGAAGGAGATGTCAAAACTGAAGGATGAATTTACAAGCGCCGAGCATTATTTGTTGGCGCTGGCTGGCGCCAACGTTCCTGCCGCAAAATTGTTGAAAGACTTTGGCGTGACGCGGGACAAGCTCATGCAGGCGCTTCAGCAGGTGCGCGGTTCGCAGCGCGTGACCGATCAGAATCCCGAAGGCAAATATCAGACACTCGAAAAATACGGGCGCGATCTGACGGAACTGGCGCGACGCGGCAAGATCGATCCGGTAATCGGACGCGACAACGAAATCCGGCGCATCATGCAGGTGCTCTCGCGCCGGACCAAAAATAATCCGGTCTTAATTGGTGATCCGGGCGTTGGTAAAACGGCGATCGTCGAAGGGCTGGCGCGGCGCATCATCAGCGGCGACGTCCCTGATTCGCTGAAACAAAAGCGGATCATCGCGATGGACATCGGCGCGATGGTCGCCGGTGCAAAATTCCGCGGCGAATTCGAAGACCGCCTGAAAGCGTTTTTGAAAGAAGTGACCGATTCCCAAGGGCAGGTCATTTTGTTTATTGATGAACTGCACACCATTGTTGGTGCGGGCGCGGCGGAAGGTTCCGTTGATGCATCGAACATGCTCAAGCCGATGCTGGCACGCGGCGAGTTGCGCACGATCGGCGCGACTACGATCGACGAGTATCGGAAATACATCGAGAAAGACGCCGCGCTTGAACGGCGGTTCCAACCGGTGATGGTAAATGAACCGAGCGTGGAAGATACGATCGCAATTTTGCGCGGACTGAAGGAACGCTACGAAGTGCATCACGGCGTGCGTATCACCGACGCGGCGCTCGTGGCCGCGGCCGTTCTTTCGCATCGCTACATCAGCGATCGCTTTCTGCCGGATAAGGCGATCGATCTTGTCGATGAAGCAGCGTCGCGTTTGAAGATCGAGCTCGATTCAATGCCGACCGAGATCGACGTGATCGAGCGCGAGATCATGCAGCACGAAATGGAGAGGCAGGCGCTTAAGAAAGAAAAAGATCCAGCGAGCAAAGAACGCTTAAAAAAGCTTGAGAGAGAGTTGGCGGAGCTAAAGGAAAAGTCGTCGACACTCAAAGCGGGGTGGCAGAAAGAAAAAGCTGTTCTTGAAGAGCAACGCAAATGGAAAGAAGAACTCGATCAACTTCGGACTGAGCTAGAGCGCGCGCAGCGCCGCGGCGAACTGGCAAGAGCGAGTGAAATTCAATACGGACGCGTTCCGGAACTGGAAAAGAAATTGGCTGCTGCTACTGCAAAGGCCGCTAAAGATCAAAAATGCACTTTGTTACGCGAAGAAGTAACCGAGGAAGACATTGCCGAAGTCGTTTCGAACTGGACGCACATTCCGGTCTCGCGATTGCAGGAAGGCGAACGCGAAAAACTGGTCAAACTGGAAGAGCATTTGCATTTGCGCGTGGTCGGGCAGGACGAGGCAATCAAAGCCGTTGCAAACGCGGTGCGCCGCGCGCGAGCGGGTTTGCAGGATCCGAACCGGCCGCTGGGATCATTCCTTTTTCTTGGCCCGACTGGTGTTGGCAAAACCGAGTTGTCGCGCGCGCTCGCCGAATTTCTGTTCGACGACGAGAACGCCATGATCCGGATCGACATGAGCGAGTACATGGAGAAACACACCGTCGCGCGTTTGATTGGCGCGCCGCCGGGATACGTCGGTTACGAAGAAGGCGGACAACTTTCCGAAGCGGTTCGGCGCAAACCGTATTCGGTCGTGCTCTTCGACGAGATCGAAAAAGCGCATCCGGACGTGTTCAACGTATTGCTGCAAGTGCTCGATGACGGCCGCATCACGGACGGGCAGGGGAGAACAGTCGATTTCAAGAACACTGTCATCATCATGACCTCGAACATCGGTTCGCAATTCATTACCGAGGAAGAATCGAAAGAAGCGCGCTCACGGCTTGTGACGGATGCGTTGCGCGCGCACTTCCGTCCAGAGTTTCTCAATCGTGTCGATGAGATCATCATTTTCGATAGGCTGACTGAGGACGACCTCAAAAAGATTGTTGAAATTCAGCTTCGCCGTTTGTCGAAGCGTCTCGAACAACAAAAGATCACCCTCGATCTTTCCGATTCGGCCAAGGAACTGCTCGCACGCGAAGGTTACGATCCGGTTTACGGCGCTCGCCCGCTCCGGCGCACGATTCAAAAAGAAATTCTCGATCCACTCAGCATCAACATTCTCGAAGGCAAAGTCCGCGAAGGCCAAACCGTCCACGTCAATGCAAAAGACGGTGTGTTGGAATTCAAATAGACCGCTGGTTCGCGGTACGCTTGCGAGTCGATGCAAATGGAACGACTTTTCTCACGATGGTTAGACCAACAAAAGTGGAACCGCTCAGCGGCTATCGATTGCGTCTTACATACACCGACGGTGTCGAAGGCGTGATCGATCTTTCTGACCAAGTGGGTCGCGGGGTTTTTGCCCCGCTGCGCGACGAGAATTTCTTCCGCAAAGTGCGCATTGGCGACTACGGTCAGATCGCTTGGTCGGACGACCTGGATATCTGTTCGGATGCGGCCTATCTGGAAATAACAGGCAAGATTCCAGCCCGCACGAAGAATGGCTGAGGTTTGCCGCTTCTACGGCATTATCATCCGGTTTTATTACCGCGAGCTTCACGCCGTCACTTGACGAAACGCAGACCCGCCTCTGCCAAGGCTACGGCGTGGCAGGCAGAACGGATATCACGCCGTTACTGCATGAAAAGCAGAGAGGAACGCTTCCATCTCGGGTTTCTTGCCGATGGTGACGCGCATGTAGTTCGGCAGAGCCGGGAACAATCGGCCAACTTGCACGCTGTGTTGTTTCATTGCTTGGATGAGCGGTACGACCGGGCGTTTACAGTCGAACATGATGAAGTTGGCCTGCGACGGAATTGATGTGTAACCCATCTTATCCAGCTCGGACGTCACGAATGTTTTCGCCTCGCTGTTCAAGCGCCGCCCGTTTGTGACTTGATCGGGATCGTCCAGGCTCGCGGTCGCGGCGGCCAGGGCCATGATGTTTACGCTGTCCCACATTTGAAACGGATGCATCCGCTTAACCGTTTCAGGTTGCGCGACGCAATAACCGCAGCGCAATCCAGCCATGCCGTAAATTTTTGAAAATGTCCGCGTGACGATCAGGTTCGGATGATCTTTCACTAGCGGAATCATGCTCTCATACTCGGGACTGTCGGCATAATGGAAGTAAGCTTCATCTACCAGAATCGTTGTTTCCCGTGGCGTTTTGGCGATGAACGCGCGCAGATCATTCTTCGGAGTAATGCTTGCCGTCGGGTTGTTCGGGTTGCAGATATAAATCAGCCCGTTCTTCGCCGCAGCTGACATTTTTGGCAGATCGTGAGCAAAGCTGCTCGTTAGCGGAATTTTCACGACCTCGGCGCCATTGGCCTTCGAGTATTCAAGAATTGCTTCGAAAGTGGGCTCGGCCGCGACGAGCTTGCCTTGTTGTGGCCCGGTGAAAGTTTCGGCGCAAAGCTTCAAGATTTCGCTTGAACCGTCGCCCAGTACGATCTGCTCGCGGTTGACGCCGTTGATGTTCGCGAGCTTCTCGATCAGCACATCGTTCTGCTCGTCAGGATAACGGCAGCACACATCGAACGAATTCTGCATTGCTTGATGCGCTTTCAACGAAGGGCCGTACGGATTCTCATTCGCGCTCAACCGTACGGTGCCGGCAGTTCCAGTCGCGTGCTCAGGTTGGTTGGCCAACGAGATGGCCGGCCTAACGACAGCAGCTGCTGCGCCGGCAGCTAACAAGTGAGTAAACTTCCGTCGGGAAATTGAGATTGTGTTCATTGGATTTTTGAGACCTCCTCTAGTGTGAAAATTATAGTCGAACCGCAATAGAACACGAGACAGAAAATCACAGACTTTCTTGTAGTGGAAGCTAGCGATACTGTTTACGTGACATATCGTCCCCTCGCATTTGTTCAGGCCAAGCGCGCATTTACATTTTCTCGTGATCTTTGCGTTACTGAAGCAGCGGCGACGGCGTCGTCTGCGGGCTCGGCCTTTTCCAAGGTGCTGGCTGGAAACCTTACAGCGCAATGTTCCGTTCTTCCGCCGGCTCTCTGCCAATGATCAAGCTGAGTTACTCGGTCATATCCAGGTTTTTCTCGCCGAAAAGCGTTTTGAAGGTTGCGATGGTTTGGAAATCACAGATGAGGTCCGCGTCACTATTGCCGCGCAGGCTTGCCTTCTACTGCTGCATCGCAAGACCGACTACTTCCCGCGTCTGCTCACCATCCTGGTCTATCCGTCGACCTACACGGCTGAGGAGAGACGGCACCTTCACGGTCATGTGTGGCAAGAGGGGAAAATGGCCCGCCTGGGTGAGACCGGTCGTTGGCTGGACGCCCTCGTGTTGGCGTGGGACGCAGTCAGGTCTGGCGCGGCAGATCCCTCCGATGGCAAGAACGTTGTCCTGCATGAGTTTGCTCACCAACTCGACTATGAAAATTACGCGGAGGATGGAGCGCCTGCACTGGAGACACGCGATCAGCAGTTGTCATGGCAGGAAGTGATGCGAGCCGAATTCGCGTCGTTGCGCGCTGCCGAGGAGACTGGAATTCCGACCCTTCTCGATACCTACGGCGCCACGAATCCCGCTGAGTTTTTCGCCGTGTCGACAGAAGCTTTTTTTGAGCGACCTGGCGCGCTGCGCGCTCATCATCCTAAATTGTACGCTGAGCTACGAAGCTATTTTGACCAGAATCCAATCGAATACTCTGCCGAGTGAGAAAAGAAACTTAGATCCGTGCTAGCGAAGTAGAGTTGCTCGAAGGGGGCGGTGGCATGATACCGCTGCCCTGTCAGCAACTTACTGCGGATGCGGCACGATCCGGATGTACGGCTTGGGCGCTTTCCAGCCTTGCGGATAACGCCGCTTCGCTTCCTCGTCCGAGACCGAACCGGCGATAATTACTTCTTCGCCTGGCTTCCAATTGACTGGCGTGGCCACCTGGTGCTTCGCGGTCAGTTGCAGCGAATCGATCACCCGAAGCACCTCGTCGAAGTTTCGCCCCGTGGTCATCGGGTAGGCAAGGATGAGCTTTATCTTCTTGTCTGGGCCGATGATGTAAACGTTGCGCACGGTCGCGTTATCGCCCGGCTTGCGCGTTTTGGCATCGCCTGCGGTATCGGCTGGGAGCATCCCGTACTGCTTTGAAACCTTGAAATCAGCGTCGCCAATAATTGGGTAATTCGGCGCGTAACCTTGCGTTTCCTCGATGTCCTTTGCCCATCCTTTATGATCGCCTGTCGAATCGACCGACAATCCGATGACCTTCACGTTTCTGCGGTCGAACTCTGGCTTGATCCTCGCCATATAGCCGAGTTCGGTCGTGCAGACCGGGGTGAAGTCCTTCGGGTGGGAGAACAGGACGGCCCAGGAATCGCCTATCCAATCATAGAAGCGCATCCGCCCCTCAGTGGTTTCCGCCTCGAAGTCTGGTGCTGTATCACCGATTTTCATTGATTTTTCCTCCTCTTATTTGCGTTGGAGACAATTCATTTCAAAGCGCCGAGCGAAAGTCAATATCGTCCTGTAGCTATGCCCTGCGGGCTCTGCGCTTATCATCCGAACCCGAGACGCAGAATTACAAAGCTGTTTCCCCACTGAATCGGTTGAATAACTCTGCCGAGCGAAATGAAACGTTAAATTGTCGCTGACGCGATTACTTCGCAGAATTTTTGCATGTCGATATTACCGCCAGACACAATCGCGACAATCGGGCCTTTACCTGCTTTTCCAGTCAGTGCGGCAGCGACCGGCAATGCGCCAGCGCCTTCGGAAATAATTCGCACCTTTTCCGCCATGAGCCGCATTGCTTTTTTCGTTTCGTCCAAGCTGACGACGATATAATCGTCCACCAGCGGTTTCATTCGCTCCCACATGCGGGGGAACATGCTTTGACCGCCCGCGCCGTCGACAAACGAGGCCTTCCAATCCTTGAAAACCTGTGGCGATCCTTTCTCAAATGAGAGGGCGGCAGGCGCGGCCGTCTCCGGTTCGACGCCCCAGACCTTGATCTCTGGTTTGAGGGCCTTGAGCGCGCTTGCGACGCCCGTGATCAAACCACCGCCGCCGATGCTGGCGATGACAGCAGCCGTGTCGGGTACGTCTTCAAGAATCTCGAGGCCCATTGTTCCGTGGCCCGCGATGAAATTGTGATCGTCGAACGGATGGATGAACGTTCCATCCACTCCCGGGAACGACCGGTCTTCGAGCGCTTTCCAGGCGACGTCGTACGGAACTGGAATTAATTTTGCGTCGAGCGATTGCATTCGTTCGATCTTCGATGCCGGTGCCGTCTCGACGACCACAACGGTGCACGGCACGCCCTCTTGTCTCGCTGCGTACGCGACGCCTTGCCCTGCGTTTCCCGCGCTAATCGTCCACACGCCGCGCCTGCGGTCGGCTTCAGAGAGCAGGGCCACAGCGTTCGCCGCGCCACGCAATTTGTATGCGTTGATTGGTTGCAGGTTTTCCAATTTCAAACGGATGTCGGGAAAGCCCGCACCCAACTCCAGCCGCACCAGCGGCGTGCGCACAATCGTCTTTTCGATGCGCTGACGTGCTTCTCGTATCTCAGAGAGTCCGATTGAACGAACAGGTGCCAGTTTCATGGACATTGTGGATGTTGTTCTAATGCGTGCATGGATTCGTGCTAGCCATATTTTCCGAGCTATGAACAATTGAACGCTTTGAAGCCACGGCTGTCTGAGGATTCAACATGATCAAAATTACCATTACAGCTTTAGTTGCGACGGCGATGTTCATCGCATCCAGCGCGTTCGCGGGAGACAAGGCATGTTGCGTCAAAGGCGTGTCGAATACGGACAAAACGGCATGCGTTGATTTGGCAACACTGAATCTCACGCCGGACCAAAAGGCAAAAATCGAAGCGTGGCAGGCCGAGTGCGTAAAGGTAGGCTGCACCAAGGAAAGCCGGAAAACGTTCCTCAAACAGGCGAAAGGAATTCTTTCCGCGGAGCAGTTCGCTGAGCTCAAAGCACAGTGCAAAAAATCCGCGAACGCGAAGAAAACCGAAGCGTGAACGCGCTGTCACTATCGATCTACCGAATCTTGCAAAATCGCGCCGGGAAAAAGCCCGGCGCGATTTTCATTTCGCCGGATTCCAAGGAGCGACAGAAAAAGGAATCGTATCGGACAAAGTGGACGCGACACCTCTGTGATTCAGGTCTACAAAATATTTTTTAGCAAATCGGCGAGGCGCCATCCGGCTTTGTGCAATTCTTCTCGGACAATATTCGCTGCCCACGTGCGATAACTGATTTGGTCGGGCTGCAGTTTTTCATCCGCTTCACCCGCCGCGACCACACGACCTTCTTCTTGTTCCGGACGAACATTGATGAATTGCAACCGCTCATGCGCCTCGTGGGCAGCTGGCAAAATCTCGTCTGCCCAGAGCTCGGCATAATTATGGATGTCGATGTTTGACGGCATTCGCCAGTTCTTTGGCTCTTGCATCGCCATCTCGTGGACCAACTCTTTCTTGAATGGCTCGATCTGCGCCTGAAGTTCGCTTTTGCGCAGCGTGCTCGGCACTTCTGGGAAAAGCGCATTTACTGCGTCATAGTCCCAAAAGGCGTGGAAGTTTTTCTTGCGAATACCGCGACGCCGCGGCGGCTCATCGCTTAGTTCCAGCGTAAATGTATTTCCGCCTTCATCTCCCAGGGCGGACGTTTCCTTGTCGGGATCGGCAGGACGTCCCTGCGCGTCGAAGTACTCGGCGCCGACGTGCAGGGGCTGATGAATGTCGGCCACGTAATGGGCGAGCAGAATGAGCGCAACTGGCTTCGTAATCTTTCGTTCATTCTGTTCCGGAACTCGCCCTCGAAGCACATCGACACAGTATGGAATCATGTGAACGATGTCCCACTTACTGCGCCCAGCCGTGCCGTCGCGGTATTTTTGCACCGGCACGACTGGAACGTCCGTATAGTGAAACCAATGGTGCGAAGGCGCAGCTGGGTTCAGATCGTGCGTCGGCTGATTCGCCCGCCAGAAATCGCGGAGCTGCTTGTCAATTTTTTGATGCGCTGAGTAATGAAAAGCTTTGGGATCATCCACGCCCTTTTTGTCCCAACCTTTGATTTCGTCCGCGATCACGGCTGCTTTCTCCAGCGTAAGCCCGTCCAGCAGCGTCCTGATCTTCATCGCAGTAGGCGTGTTTGCCAGTCGTTCGTCTGCAATCCCACCAACGATCTCATGCCCCAGCGGACCGTAAGCTTGGACCGCAGTGGCGAGTTGGACGCTAATAAAAAGCGTCAGAAACAGGGCGCGGCGACATGCGGATTTCATTTTCGCAATCGGCCGACAATACGATTGAATCCCGGCTTGCCTAGAAGAGTTCCGAGGCAAACGTTCGTTCAGTCGCTAAAATTGGCGCGTATTTCGTCGAGACGCTTCTGGAGTTTGGAAAAATGGGATCCCGCCCAGTAAATTTGGCCACAACCAGTGCACCGCCGGAACTGCTTATAATAGATTTTGGTAAGCGGTTCGAGCTTTTCAATCACATCGGCTTTTGCGACTTTTTGCAGCGGCGCATTGCAGCGAAGGCACCGCGTAAACGGAGCAATGGAATCGAAAAGGTCAAAGCGACGCATCACCTCGATGGTTTGTTCGTCAGCGTTTTGCGAACGCGGGCAATAGCCGGCTTTCACAATTGCATGCATGAGCAACCGCCGGTCGCGCGTCAAGAGTGCCCGGTTTTCGCTTTCCATTACGCCGAGTAATTGCCGATCTTGCGCCTGTCGATCATAAGCGACATCGAAACCAAGCAGGCGCAGATTGCGCGTAAGTTTTCCAAGATGACCATCCGCGACAAAACGTTTAATACCGCGGATTTGTAATTGATCTTTCTCGAAATACGTGCACGCCGATTGCACCGGATACACATCGATATCTGTGTCCCGTTCGAGCGCATAGCCAAAATTGACGGGCCGCCCATCAGCCAGGATTAAATCCACTTCGGGATGTGGCACGCCGCCCGCCTCCACCGCATCCTTCACTGACGTTTTTTCACTAAGACTGCGCTCGATGATTTCGACGCGCGCTTTGCGACCCAGGAAAAAAGTAAGATCGCCATGGAAATTGAAGCGAACCGTGAATGGCTTCACGTTACTTCATGATTCGCGCATTGGCGTAAGCGTACTCAAAGGTGGTTGCACGCGGCCGTCCCATGAATTTACCCGGTCCGAGCGGCTCATCTTCGCCGTAGTAACAGTCCATTTGCCATCGCCGCAGACCACCTCCGGTATCCATAATCTTCCATCGGGTACTGCCGAAGACTTTTTGCACCGCTGGAGACTCCGTCTCAATGATTGCCCCGTGACGCAATCCGATCTGGCCCAGTTTTGCCGCGGCGGAATAGCGAGCGACCAGAACGCCACCTCCGCCTGTAGGATGCGAAGCGAAAGCGAATGAATCGCCGCCGTTGTAACGAATGTAATGATGCCCGTTAACAGGCGTCACGATGCGGCCAAACCCTTCCTTTTTCACCGAGCGAAGGAAATCACGCGCATATGTTCGGCCATGCAGTCCGGGTTTTGTGACCGGTGTTGCATCAAAGCCGCGTGCAAAAGTGAAACCCGATTCCACCGGCGTATAGTACAACGTGCAGACGACAAAGTATTCGCCATTGTGCCCTTGAGGACGCCGCGCCAGCTTTTCATTTTCGTACGCCAGGCGCTGCACAACTTCAGGCCACGGAATGTCAGCGCGAAGCTCTCTGCAAGTCGTTGCCGCAATGCTAAGGCCTGCGATCTTCGCGATTAGTCGGCAAAGATCGAGTCGACCGGTCCGCCAATTAGGATTTCGATAGGAAGTTTTTTCCATTCGTATTCGTAAGGGGGTTGCTTCCATTGAAATTGCTCAGGGTAATTCTTGCGAATGCATTTGATGATTTCCACTCCGGTCAAAAACGGCCGGAATTTTTCCCGATCGAGTATGTGCAGTTGAGCGCCGCCGCAGAGCTCTCCGGCGAACTTGTGAAAAGTCGGCTGAAAATAATTCTCACGGAAAAAGACGCCCGGCAGTTTCAGATGGCTGAGCTCGCGACAAAGCAATTCCGTGTTGATGAATGGCGCGCCAAAGATTTCGAATGGCCGTGTCGTGCCGCGACCTTCGGAGATGTTTGTCCCTTCCAATAAGCACATTCCAGGATACACGGTTGCGGTATCGAGCGCCGGCATGTTCGGTGACGGCATTACCCAGGGCAGCTCCGTTTGATCGAACCACATTGCACGCTGCCAGCTTTTCATTGGCAGGACTGATAACTGACAATCCGGAAATGCTTCGTCTCGAAATTGCCGGGCGAGTTCGCCGATAGTTTTTCCGTGGCGCACTGGAAGCGAATGCATGCCGACAAATGATTTGTAATTCGAGTCAAGCGGCGGTCCCTCAGTCGTCATGCCATTAATCGGGTTTGGCCGATCAAGAACAAGGACTGCGACACCGGCTTTTTCGCAGGCGCGCATGCAGAGATATAGCGTCCAGATAAACGTGTAATAGCGCGTACCGACATCTTGAAGATCGACAAGCAGAACATCGAACCCCTTCAGCATGTCCGCAGTCGGCTCGCGGTGTTCACCGTAAAGACTGTAAATGGGAATGCCGAGTCGCGGGTGCTTGTAGCTCTTCCATTCCACCATGTTGTCTTGAGTCTCACCACGAAAACCATGTTGCGGACCAAAAAACGCAGCGATGCGAAAGAGATCGCCGTTATACTGCTCGAGAACATGTGATGCATGCTCGAGCTTTGCCGAAACCGATGCCGGATGAAGCAGCGCGCCGACGCGCGCACCGCGAAACTTTTCAGGCCAGAGCTCTTTGAGATGATCGAGTGGCAGTTCAACGCGCACATCGGTCTTCTAGCACAACGCAGAAATTCTCGCGAGGCATAGGTAGGGACGATTGACCTCAATCGCCTGGCGCGCGTGTGTTCTGGCCAGAAGCGGGCGGTTCAGGTGAACCGCCCCCACCTATTCGGCGCAGTGCAATCGTGACGATGATGGCAATCAAAGTGATCCATGCGCACATCTTCGCGAATAGTTCGCCGTGCTGCGCGTAAAAGGTTAGCTCGTGCTCGGTGGGAACTTTGACCTCGCCAGTGAGCACACCTTCGGTGAATGTGCTGCCCGTTTCATCCTGCAAGACTTGTGTGATGCGCCCAAATTCGTTCACAAAACAGGTGACTCCGGTGTTCGCGGCGCGAACCATCGGGCGGCGTGTTTCGATGCAGCGAAAAATGGCGTTCGCCAAATGCTGATGCGAACCGGCGGAATGTAAAAACCATCCGTCATTTGTTATATCGACCAGCAAATTAGCGCCGGGATTCGTGTCGGTTGGCAGCACGAATCTTCGGACTAGCTCGCCAATGGTATCTTCGAAGCAGATCAAGGGCGCCACCTGCACGTCACTATTCGTTAGGCCAAACACTGTGTAATCCTTGCCCGCATCGAAATCGCCCGGCACCTGATCACCGACGATCCGCGCGATCAACGGCACCCGATGCCGTCCCGGAACGTATTCACCGTACGGTACCAGATGAAGTTTTCGATAAAGTTGCACCTCTTCGCCACCGTCGGAAACAAGTAGCGCGGCATTGTAAGCATGTCCCTCTTCTTCGTCGATTGTGCCCAGCAAAAGGTCGCTCTCTGCCGAGGCGGCTAAATTCATGACAAACTGATAGCTCTCCCGGTCTTCAAGCACCGGACCTGGCATCGAGCTCTCCGGCCAGACCAACAATTCGGGCGGGGGATTTGATCGCAGCGCGATTTCGCTCAACCGCCGGAATTTATCGAAAATTCCTCTAGTAAACTGCGGATCAAATTTTTGCTTTTGAGGAACGTTCGACTGCACGGCGGCGACCCGGAACGGCTTAGTTGGCGGCGAGATCCGGGCGGCGCCGAGGCCGAAAGTCAGAGCACCCACAATCGCAGCCATGGTGAGCGTGAGATCAAAATGCGGCCGCATTGCGTGTGTGCGCGCCTCAAGGATCAACCGTCGCACTGTTGTAACTGCGATGACGTTCGCAAAGGCGACCATGAACGATAACCCGACAACGCCGGTAAACTCCGCAATTTGAATAAGAGGCCAGTTAGCGTGCAACGCGACGCCGAGACCGTTCCAGCCCCAACCGGAGAAGACCCAGCCGCGCAACCATTCCTGGGTTGCCCACGCAGCAGCGAGAAGAAACGCCAACGCCAGATTATTTGTCGATCTTGTCCATGGTGATCGCGGTGGCATGTCCCGGCCCGACTGGGCTAACATCCGGCCCCATTTGGTTTGGCCCGGTTCCTCTTTTGTCTCTCGTGGTCGGACTAGACCGCAAAACAACGCCCAGAGCGCAAAATAAATCGCCATGTAGAATTGTAGAACAAACCAGCCGAGCACGGTGACAGTCGTAAGCCAGGAGAGAACAGTCCAAAAAAAAGCAAGCCCAGCGACGTACCCGAGCAGGAGATTACGAAGCCAGGGATGACGCGAATGTTCCCCTGAAAACCAAATTGCCGCGATGAGTGGCGTGAGAGCGATCCAGCAGAGCCAGGTTTGATCGAACGGCGCAAAACAGCCTGTGCAAAGAAGTCCGCTAGAGATCGCCGCCAGCCAGGGCCAAAAGCGCCGCGCTGTAAGTAGCCACTTCACCTCCATTATTTGCTCAGACGCGACTGCGCATCCTTTTGCAGCCAATCCCAGAGACGATCGAGTTTTTCCCCCACTTCCGATTTGATTCGCTCGAGTTCGGCAGAATCGAATTTTCCTTTTTGAGGGCGGCGCTGCGCGAAAAGGTAATACTTGATCTTCGGCTCCGTTCCAGACGGACGCACCGCAATCCGTGTTCGATCTTCCAACTCAAAGATCGACATCTTCTCTTTGGGAATCACGTCCCCTTCGACATCTTTGATCGTTTCGTTTTCGAAATTTCTGACGCTGGTCACTTTTGAGCCAAGCACTTCTGAAAACGGGTTGCTTGTGTATGATTTGACCAGGCGCGCGATTTTGTCGGCACCTTCCGCGCCCTCGAAAACGAGCGAACCGTTTTTCTCGACGAAGTACCCGAACATTGAGAAGATTTCGTCGAGCAATTGATCGACTGTTTGGCCGCGCGACTTTGCATAAGCGGCTACTTCGCAAAACATGATGACCGCGCCGTTGCCGTCCTTATCGCGAACGAAATCAGCGCCGCTATAGCCATAGCTCTCTTCGCCGCCGAAGACATAAAAGGAAGAATGATCTAGACGAAGTCGCCGCGTTTTTTCTTCCGTAAGGTTGACATAATTCTCTCGCATCTCTTCGGGGATCGCGCGCTCGTACTTGCCCAGTTTGGCGCCGATGTATTTGAAGCCGGTCAATGTTTCGACGCAGCGCAAACCGTAATGTTCTGCAATCGCTTTTTGCAGATCGGTCGTCACAAACGTTTTGATGATCACCGCCCGTGACGCGTTTTCTTTTTTAAGTACGCCTTTGTCGAATAGCGTCTTCGTGCGGTACCAGGCAAGCAGCGAACCGATCTGATTCCCGGTTAGCAACTTCATTTTTCCGCCCGTGGTGGCAGCCGTATCGGCTGCGTGCTGTTCGCGAACTGCCGCACCCATGCGGTCGCAATCCGGATCAGTTGCCACAACAAGATCGGCATTCTCCTTTTCAGCGAGATCGATTGCCATCGTCAGCGCCTCGGCATTTTCCGGGTTCGGCGATTTCACCGTCGGGAATCGGCCATCGAAACGTTCCTGCTCTTGAACGACTTGGAAATTGAAACCGAGCCGCTTCAACATCGGTTTGATGATTACGCTGCCGGTTCCGTGGAGCGGGGTGTAGATAATCCGCAACGATTTCGCCTCGCGAATAATCTGTGGATCGAGAATCAGTGTTTCGAGCCGCTGCATGTACTCCTGATCGATTTCCTGGCCGAGCATTGTCACTTTCCCTTGCCGATCTTTCGGCAGCGGCGTGAAGGTTTCGGACGTGGTCGCGTTTACTTTAGCGATGATTCCGCTCGCGTGCGGCTCAATCACCTGCGCCCCATCGCTGAAGTAGACTTTATAGCCGTTGTCATGCGGGGGATTGTGACTCGCCGTTATCACGATGCCCGCGTTTGCTTTGAGAAACCGAACAGCGAACGAAAGTTCCGGCACGGAACGCGGCCCGTCGAATACGAACGCGTCGCAACCGTTTTCCGAGGCAACTTTTGCAGTGAGTTCACAGAATTCTTTTGAGAAAAAGCGCGGGTCGTGCGCGACTACGATTTTCGGCTTCGCTGAAATTTTCTCGCGCCGATTCCAATCGTGTAGGTATGCAACCAGTCCCTGGGTCGCACGACTGATGTTAAAGAAATTCATCGCATTTGTGCCGACACAGGGAAATTCGGGTCGTTCGTCCTCGCGCGAGCTGCCGCGCTCCGCAGCGGTAACGGTTTTCCCGATTGTGCGTCCACGAAGACCGCCAGTGCCAAACGCAAGCGCCTGGTAGAATCGGTCGTTTAATTCCGACCATTTACCGGCAGCTACAAGTTCATCGACCGCTTGCAAATAAAGATCGGACTGTGCTCCAGCAACCAGTGTGCGAATGTTCGCCGCCGACAACTCCATCAATTTTCCATCGGCAACTGCGCGCTCGATTGTCGAATTCAGTTTTGCAATCTTGGCCGGCATCGCTGCCAACTGTTGCGGCATGAATTTGGTTTGCAAGCGCTCTTCTGTAGCCGCGGGTGCTGACCGCGCTGCTTTTTCGAATCTGAGCTACGAACTAATGCCGACCGATGATTTGTGGCCTTTGTTCTCTGCGGCAAGAAGGGATCCGCTGGAAGGACTTGGACGGCCAGGGGCGGGGACCGGTGGTCAATCGCTAAGTATTGAGTGAGGCCAATGGCGTCATGAACTGTTTATCTTTCTTAAGCGCCCTGCGCGGGCAGATTTTCTTCAATTCCGCTGATCAATTCGGGAATATCGATCGGCTTGGCGAGAAATGGATGCCCTTGGATGCGAAGGCCACCCTTTGCCTCAGCTTTTGTGACTAGCGCGCTGAGAAAGATAATCGGCGTTTTCTGCAATTCCGGATCGGCCTCGATTTGTGCCGTTACTTCGCCTCCGTCTGTCTCTGGCATCATTATGTCTAGCAAGATCACATCCGGCCTAAAATTCTGGGCACTTTGATGAGCCTTGGCAGCGTCGTTCTCTTCGAGTACGAGATAGCGGCCGGTCCTCTCGAGAAGGATTTTGACCACGTGGGTGCTTTCCGGGTCGTCATCAACAATCAGGATGCGTCGCTTTTCTTTAACGGCCGCCTTGGCGATTGCATCGATCTCAGACTGATCGAACCAATAAACGCGACACAGCGGTGGGTTCTGACTAACGATGTACGAAGCATTGACGTTGAATCCGTTCGCCTCTTCGATGACTTGCATTACACCGGTTACTTCCAAATCTATTCCGTCCCTCACCGGCCTGAACGTCACAGTCTGTCCGTCGATCTTCTCAGGGGGCATTGGCAACTTAACCGTCGGCGGTCTGTAGCTCATACACCAGAAGATCAGACTGCACTTGGTTCTAGCAAGGTGATAATTTCCTCCAAATCCCAAAATATGGCCGGTCACTCGCGCTTCCATTACTGGGAGTGATCTGGATGATAACGTGCCTTTCAGGTCACCCGCATCAACGTAGAGTACGGCCTGTGACGAGCGCTTCGTCAAGGCGCGCAGAGTGAACCCAAAGAACTTCTTCGCTGAGCTGAAGCGGCGGAACGTTTACAAGGTTGCGATCGCCTACGCAGTCGTCGCATGGCTGCTGATGCAGATAGCGACGCAGGTTTTCCCGTTCCTCGAGATCCCAAATTGGGCAATCCGGCTGGTGATCATGCTGATTGCGATTGGTTTTCCAATTGCCCTCGTGATCGCGTGGGCATTTGAGCTGACGCCGGAGGGGGTGAAACGAACGGAGTCTGCGGACGAATTGCCGAAAAAAGCA
>WNGJ01005161.1_pt1 | contig 26133 bp, 25 predicted proteins | sample 5400611 | NCBI WGS metagenome assembly WNGJ01 (sample SAMN13153375, study PRJNA577476) | soil metagenome | isolation source: 40 cm soil or saprolite under Garry oak tree replicate 1 | place: USA:California | collected 2016-06-15
AGTTCATCCCGGTGCCGCCGCCGACCGAGCCCTCCTCGACCGGGCCCGGGCGGGCCGCCTCGATGGCCGCGACCACGTGCGCCACGGTGACGTGCTGGCGGTTGATGTCGTTGAGGTAGCCGTCCCAGGTCTCGGCGGCTACCGGGAGCAGCCACTCCTCCGCCACCACCGGGTGGTGCCTGACCGTCCACTCGATGATCCCGGCGTGCGCGATACCGACCGCGTGCATGTTCGTGATCGCGACCGGCCCGTCGAACGTGCCCGACTCGTTGATCCAGGAAACCCCGGTCATCTCGCCGTTGCCGTTCTGGGAGTGAAAGCCCGCCGCCACCGGGTCGCCGGTCCCGGCCGGGCCGCGGGGATGGATGGCCGTCACCCCGGTCCGCACGGAGCTGCCCTTGATCAGCGTCGTGTACCCGACCTCGACGCCGGGCACGTCGGTGATGGCGTTCCACCGGCCGGGCCGGCCGCCGAAGGGGATCCCGAGGGCGCGGGCTCGTGGCTTGCCGCCGGGGGTGGTTCGGTGCGGATCTGGCGTGGTCACGGTGATCAGCGTAGGCCGGATGTGACCCAAGGACCCCGCGCGGCCCGGCATTATGTCTGTGTGGACTGGAAACAACGGGTGAACGCGGTGCTCGAGCGGACCGTCGGCTATCAGCTGTCCAAGCCGCTCACGGACCGGGCCTGGCGCGTGCCGCCGCCGGTGGCGCTCAACAGGATGCTAGTGCGGGCTACCGGGTACCAGCTGTCCCGGCCGCTCGCGGACCGGGCCTGGAAGCTGCCGGCTGCCGGCGACGGGCGGCTGCTGACCGCGCCGGTCTTCATCTTTTCCCCGCCCCGGTCCGGCTCGACGCTGCTCCGGGTCATCCTGGGCAGCCACTCGGAGCTGTACGCCCCGCCGGAGCTGCCGCTCAAGCACCTCGGCGTCCGCGCGGAGACGCAGTGGATCAAGACCTCCCTGGACGGGCTCGAGCTGAGTGTTGAGGAGCTCGAGCACATGCTCTGGGACCGAGTGCTCGCCGAGGCGCTGCGGCGCAGCGGCAAGCCCAGGATCGTGGTCAAGACGCCGAGCAACGTCCTGGTCTGGGAGCGGATCGCCGCCTGCTGGCCGGACGCGAAATTCGTGTTTCTTTTGCGTCACCCGGCCGCCGCGGTGGCCTCGCTGCACTCCTCGTTCGACCCGGCCTGGCGGCCCGAGGAAGCCGGGAGCATGGAGGAGTCGGTGGCCAGGGGGCTGCGCTACATGAACGTGGTCGAGGAGGCGCGGTCGGCGCTATCCGGTTTCACCGTCCGCTACGAGGACCTGACCGCTTCGCCGGAACGGGTCGTCCGCGAACTGTGCGAGTTCCTGGGCCTGCCGTTCCAGCCGGCCATGCTCGAGTACGGATCCTTTGGCCACGCGGGATTCGCGCCCGGGCTCGGCGACAGCTCGCTGAACATCAGGTCCGGCCGCATCCAGCCGCCGGCGCCGATGCCGGACGAGATGCCCGCCGGGCTCGCGGGGATCTGCGCCGCCTGGGGGTATCCGCATCCAGACAACGAGCGGGCCGCGTCGGCTAAGTGAAGCCCGGCTAGGTGAAGTCGGCGGCTACCTCGCCCAGGGGATCGTTGGTCACGGTGACGGCGTCGCCGGCCTGCACCCACTGGGTCTGGACCAGCGAGCCGAGCAGGATCACGTCGCCGGCCAGCAACGGGGTGCCCCAGGCCGCGGTGCTGTTGGCCAGCCAGCACAGCACCTGGAGCGGCTCGCCCAGGATGTCGGTACCGGTGCCGCGGCCGACCTGGAGGCCGTTGATGGTCATGGCCGCGGTCACGTCGCGGAGCGACTCCGGGCGCATCGACTCGGACTGCGGGCCGAGCACGCAGGCATAGTGGAAAAAGTCGTCGGCGATCAGCGTCGGCGTGTCCAGCGACGGGTAGTTCACGTAGCGGTCCTGCACCACCTCGATGGCCGCCATCGAGGCGGCCACTGCCGCGGGCATGTTGGCTATCTCGTACGGCGCGTCGCGTTTTGGCAGGTCCCGGGCTAGCCGGACCGCTATCTCACACTCCACGCCGAGGCGCCCGCGGGGCGGGACGGCGAAGGCGTGCCGTCCGGGCCACGTGTTCGCCTGGAACATCGTCCCGGCGCAGGGGCTGGCGATATTGAGGTAGGCCTGCATGACCTTGGTCGTACAGCCGATCTTCCAGCCGGACTGGCGCCCGAACCCGGCCGTCTCGAGCAGCCGGCGCGTGATGGCCTGGACCCGGTAGGCGTCGAGCTCGGTGGGCGGGCGGACGTCCTCGCCCAGGTCGCCGAGGAGCCTTCCGCCCAGCCGGGTGGACGCGATCAGGGCCGCGGCGGCCGCGGCCCTGCGCTGGGGCTCGCCTGGCCGGGGCTGGCCTAGCTGGGTCACTAGGTCGCGGCTACCGTGTTGACCAGCTCGCCGATCGCGGTGATCTCGATGCCGACCTTGTCGCCCGGCTGCAGGTACTTCGGCGGGTTCATGCCCATAGCCACGCCGGACGGGGTGCCGGTCGCGATGATGTCGCCCGGCTCCAGCGTGATCCCGTTGGAGATGTAGGCGATGAGCTCGGGCACGCCGGTGATCATCTGTGCGCAGCTGGCGTCCTGGCGCGTTTCCCCGTTCACCAGGGTGCGCAGCCGCATCTCGGCCACTGGCGGCGCCGCGGCCGCGTCCAGCAGGACCGGGCCGAGCGGGGCGAACGTGTCCAGCGCCTTACCCCGGATCCACTGCGGCTCGGTGCCCTGCAGGTCGCGGGCTGAGACGTCGTTGATGACCGTGTAGCCGCCGACGTAGTCCAGCGCGGTGTCGACGGAAACGTGGCTGGCCTGGCGCCCGATGACGACGGCGAGCTCGCCCTCGTAGTCGAGTTCGGTGGTGATGGCCGGGTACCGGATCGGGTCTCCGTGCCCGACCAGGCAGGACGGGAACTTGGCGAACAGGACGATCCGCTCGGGCTTGGTGGTCCGGCTCTCGGCTATATGGTCGGCGTAGTTGAGCCCGACGCAGATGATCTTGCCGGGATGGAGCACCGGCGGCGCGTACCGCACGCCGTCCGGGGCCACGCTGGCCGTCGCGGTGGCGGCCAGCTCGCGGAGTTGTTCCACCGCGTCGGCGCCGCGCGCGTACAGGTCGCCCACATCCCGCAGCCCGGCCAGGTCGGGGCGGCGGGCACCGGCCGCGAGCTCGTCCACGGGCGCGAACCCGCCGTCGACGGCGACGTGCAGGCGGGCGTCCCCCGCGTCTTCCCCGTACAGTGCGGCCAGTCTCACCGGCGCCTCTCCTTTCGGAAGAAAGTTTTCACTCAGCGAAATCGACTGCCAATTATAACGTGCAGGTCAGGCGGGTGGATAGGGGCTTGCGGGGCTACCAGGAGACCATGTTGCCGAGGCCGCCGAGGCGGTCGGAGATGCGGCTGGCGGCGGCGATGACGAGCTTGCCCAGGCGCTCCTCCTCGGCCGCGTCCAGGTGGGGCCGGTAGGCGGAGACGCTCACCGCGGCGGGCTGGGTCTGCCTGACCCCGAGGATCGGCGCGGCCACGCACCACACGCCGAGGTTGAGCTCCTGCCGGTCCACGGCGTAGCCGAGCCGCTGGATCTCGGCGAGCTCGGTGACCAGCTCCTCGTAGGTGGTGATCGAGTGCTCGGTCCGGCGCGGGTAGGGGCCGGGGCCGACGATCGAGCGCACCTCGCGGAAATCGGCCGCGAGCATCGCCTTGCCCATGGCGGTGCAGGTGGCGGGGGCCCGGCTGCCCGGCGTCAGGTTCACGGCCAGCAGTTCCTCGGTCTTGACCTGGGCCAGGTAGAGGACGTCGCCCTCGACGAGCACGCTGACGTTGGAGGCGAGCCCGGCCTGCTGGGCCAGCCGTTCCACCTCGACGGCGGCGAGGTCGCGCAGCGTGGTCCGGCTGGCGACCCGGCTGCCGAGCTCGAACAGCTTCAGGGTGAGCCGGTATTCCTTGGACTCGGCCAGCTGCTCGACGTACCCGGCGCGCTCCAGCGCGCGCAGCATCCGGTAGGCGGTGGGCACTGGCACCCCGAGGTGGCGGGCGAGGCGGGTCACCCCGATCCGGTCGAAGTTGGACAGCTGCTCGACCAGGTTGAGCAGGTCGCCCGTTGTGGACCGGGCCCGGCCCTGCTGTTCCTCCGTGGCCTGGCCGTCACGGCTGGCTGACCGCTCGGCGGCGGCTTTCCGCCGGGGGCCTGGTGTGCGCGAGCGTGCCGCCTGCTGCCTAGGTGCCGTCGCCATCTATATCCGTTCCACCCCTCGCATTTCAGTCCGCAGAATACCTTTTACCGCCTGGTTCAGGACGCCGGCACTGACCCTCGCCGGCGGTAGATCGCGTCCAGGTCATCCAGGAACGGGCCGGGCTCCGACAGCCACCTGCGGTGGTCACCGAACAGCTCGATCATCTCGTTCTGGAACCTGACGAAGCCCGGCGTCCGCGGCCTGGTCCAGGACGCGGCCATGGTCCGCCCGGTGCCGGAGAAGAAGCCGCCCGAGGCCTCGTCGGCGGCGGGGTCCGCCCAGACGTCGTGGTGGGCGGGCTGGCCGCCGGCCGTCAGGTAGGTCGTGCGCTGCGTCGCGGCCGCCGCGACGTGCAGGGCGTAGCCGGCCGCTTCGGCCCGGTGCGGGCGGTACGCCGAGATCATCAGGCCGGCCCCGCCGAGCAGCGACCCGGCGGGTTCGGCACCGGCGCCGAACCGGGGGATGTCGCCGAACGCGAGCCGGCGCCCTGGGTGGCCGGCCCGGGAGTAGTTCAGGTAGCCGAAGGTCAGCGGGGCGTACCAGAAGTCGTCGGCGGAGGACAGCGTGTCCAGCACGTTGATCGGGTTCATGGACAGGCAGCGCGGGTCGCTGCCCCGGGCCGCCTCGCGCATCAGGCCGAGCGCCCGCAGCGCCGCCTCGCGGTCGATGGCGTGGCCGTCGGCGAAGGTGACCGGGCGGCCCAGGCCGGCCAGCAGGGTCAGCAGGCTGGCCGCCGAGTCCACGTCGCCGAGCGGCCACAGCACCCGGCCGCTCCGGCTCAGCTCGAGCACCTCGTCCCAGGTCGCGGGCGGCTCCGGGAGCAGGTCCGGGCGGCGGGCGCTGACCTGGCAGGCGGCGTCGACGGCCAGCGCCCACTGCCGGCCGCCGTAGTGGTAGCTCTGGTGGGAGCGCCCGGGCGAGCCGGCCCCGAGCGCCGCCAGGTCGCCCGGGGCCGTCACGGTGTCGAGCGGGACCGCGCAGCCGGTCTCCGCGATCAGGCCGATGTGCGGGTGGTCGATCACCACGAGGTCGTAGTCCCTGGCCAGGCCTTCGACCGAGGCGACACCGAACTCCTTCAGCGACCTGGGCTCCCAGCGGACCCGGACGGCGCCGCCGGTGATCCGCTGGTACTCGGCCGCGGTGGCCACCATGGGCGCGTGGCCCCGCTCGTGGTGCCAGGACGACCCGCGTAGCTCGATCACGGTCAGGCTCTGTCCTTTCAGAAGGCCGCCTGGGCGGTCAGCCCGGCGTCGGCCACCACCGCGGCCCCGGTCATCGCGCTGGAGTCGGAGCTGAGCAGGAACAGCACCACGGCGGCGATCTCCTCCGGCTCGATCACCGTCCCGCGCGGGTGGATGCGGCCCCAGGCCGCAATGGTCTGCTCGGGGTCGCCCTCGGCGAGTTCGGCCGCCCGCTGGAGCATGGGGGTGCGTACCGAACCGGGCAGGACGCAGTTCACCCGGATCCGGTCCGGGGCGTGGTCCAGGGCCAGCGACTTGGTCAGCGACACCACGCCGCCCTTGGACGCCGCGTACGAGGCCACCTCGCGCTGGCTGGCGATGGCCTGCACCGAGGCCAGGTTGACGATCGCGCCGCCGCCGCGCTCGCGCATCCGCGGGATGGCGTACTTCGCCATCAGGAACTGGCCCTTGAGGTTGGTGTCCACCACGGTGTCCCAGTCCTGCTCGCGGTAGCCAGGTACCTCGCCGTAGATGACGACCCCGGCGTTGTTGACCAGAAGATCCAGGCCGCCGAACGACCGGGTAGCCGCCTCCACCGCACGTTCTGCGTCCGCGGCGTCGGCGACGCTCCCGGTGACCGCGATGGCCCGGCCGCCCGCCGCGGTGATCTCGGCGCTGACCTTCTCCGCCGCGGCCGCGTCGCGGTCCACGACCGCCACGGCGGCGCCCTCGCCGGCCAGCGCCCGGGCGACGGCGGCGCCGATACCCATCCCCGCGCCGGTGACCATGCCGATGCTCCCAGCGAAACGACCGTACGAGCCAGCCATCCGTTCGGCTCCTTTCTGTCTTTTCTGCCTCAGGCCAGCTGGACCCGGCCGCCTTCGGTGATGTCCGCGACCGGCCCGTCCGCCTCGAACAGCACCGCCTCGAGCACCACCTGCCGGCTCTGGCCGGCGGCGAACCTGACGCCCGGGTAGCCCTGGGCGCGGGCGGTGCTCATCCCGTGGCCGGGAATGGTGCTGGCGGGCTCGACCGCGACGGCGTAGGCGCGCCGGTACCAGGGCCAGCCCTCGCCCGCGTGCACCTCCTGCCAGAGCCAGGCCCGCGGGAAGACCTCCAGCGGCCAGCGCAGCCCGGCGCCGAGCCGCAGCCGCGGGTTGGTGATGGCGAAGTACCCGCTGGTGAAGTCGCCCAGGTAGGCGAGCACCGCCCGTGGCTCGTCCGGCCCGGGGACCGCCCGCAGGTCCAGCGGCTCGCCGGTACCGGTGCGGGCGTGCGGCCACAGATGCTGGCTGCGCGGGGCCAGCAGCGTGCCGGGCGCCTCGTGGTCGGCGAGCACGGTGGCGCAGCCGGCCGAGAGCAGGCAGCCCTGGTCGAGGAACGGCGCCCCGAAGGCCGGGTGATGGATCCACATCACCTCGAGCTCCTGCGGCGAGTCGTTGGTGACGGTCTCGGTCAGCCGCAGCACCGGGCCGCTGAGGGTGAACTCCCTGGTTAGGTGCAGCGGCACCGTGAACATGCGGGTCTGGAGCGTCGCGGTGCTCTCCCCCGCCTGGTCGACCTGCCAGGGCACCAGGGCCGCCTCGCCGTGGTAGCCCCAGGTCACGTTCTGCTCGACGCATTCGTCGCCGCCGTTGGGCAGGAGGACCTGCCAGCCGCCCGGGTAGGCCTCGACCCAGCGCTCCATGGACGATTCGGCGCGTGGCCACGGACCGGCCGAGCGCCGTCCCCACGGCGACTTGAACAGCACGTCGACGCCGGTCCTGCGGTCGGTCAGCGAGTAGATGTCCGCGCCCTTGTCCGGCAGGATCACCGCCTCGATGTCGCCGGTGCGCAGTGTTAGCTGGGCCGGGGTCAGCATGGTTAATTCCTCGAGAGGGCCGCGCCGGTGAGCCACATCACGATGTCCCGCACGTCGGTCTCGTCCCGGCGCAGGTCCGCCACCACCCGGCCGCGGAGCAGCACCACGATCCGGTCGCACAGCGCGTGTACCTGCGGCATGTTGTGGCTGACCAGGACGACGCCCACCCGGCGCTTGGCCACCTGGGTGACCAGCTGGCCGATCTTCTCCGACTCCATCACGGCCAGCGCGGCGGTGGGCTCGTCGAGCAGCAGCACGTTCGAGCCCCACAGCACGGCCCGGGCCACCGCGACCGCCTGGCGCTGGCCGCCGGACAGCAGCCCGCAGCGGGCCCGCACGCTGTGGATCTCGATGGCCAGGGACTCCAGCGCGGCCGCGGCCTCCGTGGCCATCCGGGGCCTGTCCAGGATGCGGAACGGTCCTGGGCGCCGCCGCTCCCGGCCGAGGAAGATGTTCTCGGCCACGGAGAGTTCGGTGGCCAGGGCGAGGTCCTGGTACACGACCTCGATGCCCCGCTCGCGCGAGTCCTTGGGCGAGCGGAAGGTGACCGGCTCGCCGTTGACCAGCAGCTGGCCCGCGCTGGGCTGGACCGCGCCGCACAGGATCTTCAGCAAGGTGGACTTGCCCGCGCCGTTGTCGCCGACCAGGCCGACCACCTCGCCCGGGCGCACCTGCAGGTCGACGCCGGTCAGCGCGGCGACGCTGCCGTAGCTGCGGGAGATGCCGCGCGCCTCGAGCAGCGGGGTGAGGGGTTCCGCGCTGGCCTCGGTGGCCCGCGGCTCTTCCTGCGCGCTGTCGTTCTGGGCGCTGTCGCTGCGGGCAGGGTCGCTCTGGGCGCTGTCGGTCTGGGCGCTGTCGCTCTGGGCGGGGTCGCTCATCGTTCTGCCCTCCGTACCAGCCGGTCCGTCAGCACCGCGATGATCAGCAGCGAGCCGAGCACGGTGTCCTCCAGGTAGGTCGAGAACTGCAGCAGCGCGAAGCCGTTCTGCAGCACGCCGAGGATCGCCACCGCGACCAGCGTGCCGAGCATGGTGCCGCGGCCGCCGCGCAGGCTCGCGCCGCCCAGGATCACCGCGGTGACCACGGACAGCAGGTAGGGGTCGCCGATCTGCGGGGCCGCGGAGCCGAGCTCGGAGGTGGTGATGACGCCGGCCAGGCCGGCGCTCAGGCTGGTGGCGATGAACAGGCCCATCCGGAGCTTGTTGGCCTGGATGCCGGACCGCACGGCCGCGTCGTAGCTGTCGCCGGTGGCGTAGATGTGCCGCCCCAGTGCGGTGAAGAGCGCCACTACCAGGCCGATCAGCCAGAGCCCGAGGAAGAAGAACACCGGCACCGGGATCGAGCCGACCTTCCCGCTGCCCAGGACGCCGAAGCCGTGGCCGCCGATGCTCACCGTGGCGGTGTTGGAGATGGCGTAGGCCACGCCGAGGAAGATCGAGTACGTGCCCAGCGTGGTGACCAGGGAGTTGATCTTGAAGTAGACGGTGATGATGCCGTTGACCGTGCCCACGCCCGCGGCGAACAGCAGGCCGATCACGGCGGTCAGCCAGACGTTCACCGACTGCGCCGCCATCAGGCCCATCAGGACCGAGGTGGAGGCCATCACGCTGCCGATCGAGATGTCGATCTCGCCGGAGATCACCAGCAGCGTCTCGGCCACCGCCATCACGCCGAGCACGCTGATCACGCTGGCCGCGGTGAGCAGGTTCTGCTGGGTGAGGAAGAACGGCGAGCTGACCCATATCAGGATGAAGACCACCACCAGGACCAGGATCAGCCCCTCGCCCTGCAGCTGCTCGATAAACCGGCGGCGGCGCCCCAGCCTGCGCTCGCGCTCCTCGGCCCGTTTCTGGTCTTCCGCCTCCAGCGCCAGCTCTTCCGCCCGGCTGTCAGGCGCCGTCCCGCCTCCCTGGACGTCGTGTTTCAGCGGGCTGCTCATATGCCACCTTTCCCCGGTCCAGCGGGCTTCGCCTGGCGCGCGCCTCACGCGCAGCTCGCCAGGCGAAGCCCGGATCGCCTACTTGCAGTGCAGGAACGCGGTCTTGGCCGTGACCTCGTAGCCCGCGATGTTGGTCACCTGCGGCACCTTGACGCCGTTCATCGAGTTCATCTCCAGGGACAGCAGCACCGGCCCCCAGCCCGCCGGGTCGAGGTACCAGGACCCGACGTAGTGCGAGTTCGCGCACACCTGGCCGAGGCCGTAGGAGTCGCCGCCGTAGGAGTTGACCATGTAGTTCGGCAGGCCGCGGCTGGCCGCCGCCTTGGCCATGCCGCCGGTGTCCTCGTCGTTGACGGCCTGGAGCATGACCACCGCGTCGTGCGGGACCGCGGACAGCGCCGACAGCGTGTTGTTGTACGCCTGGGTGTCCACGCCGTTGGTGTCCACCTGGATGATGTGGTTCTTCGGGATGTCCGGGAAGACGCTCTTCACCCCGGCCGCAGCGCCCTGGTAGCGGGCCAGCACCGCGGGTCCTGACTCGGGCTCGGCGCCGCCCACGAAGTACGGCATCTGCCCGGGGTACTTCTTCTTGGCCTGGTTGGCCATGAAGATGGCGGCGTTCTTCTCCGTGTTGAACGGGTCCAGGCCCACCTGCGGGAAGCCGGGCAGGGTCGCGCCGACCACGGTGACCGACGGGATCTTGGCCTGCTTGAGGATCTTGGACATGGCCGGCTGGTACTGGGCGAGCACCTGGAAGTCGATGAACCCGTTGATGCCCTCGTTGATGAGGGTGTGCAGGTTACCGATGGCCACCGGGCCGTTCTGGTTGTCCACGGTCTGCAGGATCTGGGCGCAGCCCACGCTCTTGGCCGCGTCCTTGAGCCCGTTGCTCAGGCTGACCGCGAACGGCTGGCTGTCGGAGAAGACGTCGTAGCCGATCTTGTAGCTGGCCTTCTTGCACAGCGCCTTGGTCGGATGCGAGAGGTCCAAGTTGGACGACCCGCTGGGCTGGACCGTCGGCTGGTTGGCCGGCTGGGCCGACGTGCTCGAGCTGGTCGAGGAGGAGCAGGCCGCGGCGGCCAGGAGGAGCACGCTGGCCAGCGCGCCCCAGCCCAGGCCACGGCGGTAGGTTAGTCTTGACATGGTTCGTTCTTCACCTCTTTTACGAGCCACTGTGTGTTATGCGGGGGTGGCCAGATTCCGGCTGGTCACCCCTTTCGTGCCAGATCTTCAGGAGCCGCGTTTTCTTGGGCTGGGCACCCACGCCGCTTCCAGCAGCCCCTCCCTGGCCAGGTCGTAGAGATGGGCCCGCGCGGTAGCAACGGTCTGCGGCGAGACCGGCGGCGTAGTCCCCGTCGTCTCGCCAAGACTCGTGGCGAGCTCCCTGGTCAGGAGCGGCGCCGGGGCGCGGTAGGCGACCATCTCGCGGGCGATCTGATCGGCCTTGTCGATGAACGCGAGGCTGTCCTGCAGGAAGGCCAGGCCCTCGGCCCGCGGCATGGCCGGGACGTGGGCCGGGCAGAGCAGCTCGAAGGGGACCTCGAGCAGCCGCCTGAGCCCCCAGCGGGTCTCGGCCACGTCGAGGTAGAGCGGCGCGAACACCGACTGGCCGTCGCAGCTGGGCACCCCGTGACCCTGTACCGCGTCGCCGGTGAACAGCGCCCCGCTGGCCGCGTCGAAGTAGGCGCAGTGGCCCCAGGTGTGCCCGCGGGTCTCGATCACGGTGAGCTCGCGCGACCCCACCGCGACCGTGTCCCCGTCGCGCAGCAGCAGGTCAACGCGGGGTTCGGGGACGCACAGGCCGGCCAGGAAGTCCCTGGTGTCGCGCAGGTCCATGACCCCCGGGTAGTCGTCCCAGAACCGGGTCCACTGCTTATCGAAGGATTCCACCCAGGCCGCGTCCTCCAGCGGCGCGGCGATGCGCGCGCCGGGCGCCGCGCCGCGCCAGGAGCCCTGCCCGCCGGAGTGGTCCGGGTGGCCGTGCGTGGCCAGCAGCAGGTCGGCCTGGCCGGTGCCGAACCCGGCCGCGGGTATGGCCTCGGTCAGCGTGGCCGCCAGCGTGCTGGTGATGCCGGGGTCGATGAGCCCGAACCGGTCGCCGTCGGCGATCAGGTAGGTCCACAGCGGGGCATTGCATACCTCGGGGTAGTCGGTGGGCAGCTGGTAGATGCCGTTCCCGAGTTCGCGGACCGCGGCGCTCACGCCTGGTCTCCCAGGACCTGGTCGGTGTGCTCGCCGAGGTCCGGCACCCCGTGGTGCAGCGCGGCGGGCGTGGCGGAGAAGACGAACGGGGAACCCGGCGTGCGGAAGGTCGCCGTCCCGGCGCCGATCGGGACCTCCCAGAACATCTGGTTGTGCACCGCCTGCGGGTCCTTGACCAGGTCGTCGTAGGTCTGCACCGGGGCGCACCACACGTCGTAGGCGAGTAGCGCCTCCATCCACTGCGCGGTGGTGCCGGTCTCGAGCTTCGCGGCCAGGGCCGCGTAGATCTCCGCCCGGTACTCGAGCATGAGCGCGTTGGTGTCGTAGCGGGCCAGTTCGGGCATGTCCAGGGCGCGCCCGACGACCGGGCAGGGCGTCATGGCCAGGGCGATCCCGCCGTCCGCGGTCTGGTAGAGCCCGAACGGCGCGGTGGCCCAGATCGAGCCGTGGTTCTCGGCCGGGCGGGCCGGGATCTCGCCGTGGTTCAGGTAGTAGGTGAGCTCCTGCTGCTGGGCCGAGATCGCGCAGCTGAACAGGTTGAGCTCGACCTTCTGGCCGCGCCCGGTGTGCCGCCTGTGCTCGACCGCGGCCAGGATGCCGATGACGATGTGCAGCGCGGTGTACTGGTCGGCGATGCCGATCCCGGCCGCGGTGGGCGGCTCGCCGGCCCGGCCGGCCAGGTAGAGCACCCAGTCATGGCCTGGATGAGCATGTCCTGCCCGGGCCGGGTCACGTACGGGCCTGATTGCCCGTAGCCGGAGGAGCTGACGAAGATGATGGCCGGGTTCTGCCGGGCGAACTCCTCGTAGCCCAGGCCCAGGCGGCTCATCACGCCGGGGCGGAAGTTCTCCACCACGATGTCGAACTCGCCGGCCAGCGCCAGGATGCGCTCGCGGGTGGCCTCGTCTTTCAGGTCGGCCGTCACGCTGCGCTTGTTGCGGTTGAAGGCGAGGAACGAGTCGGTCTGGCCGTGCGTGTGCCCGTCGGCGATCCCCCAGTGCCGGCTCCACTCCCCCTCCGGCCGCTCGATCTTGACCACGTCGGCGCCGAGGTCGCCGAGGATCTGGGTGGCCAGCGGTCCCTGCACGAGAGCGGTGAAATCCAGGATCCGGAGGTGGCTGAGCGGACCAGCCTGCGGCGCCTCAGCCTGCCGTTCCTCCACGAGTCATACCTCCCGACACCCCAGGTGACCAGGTGAAACACAGGGCATTTCATTTAATGAAATGTTCATTCCGAAGACGTACATATGTTTTAATCCACGTACTGTGTCACATTTGATCTTCGGTGACAAGACGCTGACGAGGGACAACGCCCGATCGTGGCCGGATCGTGAGGCGCCGGCGGAGATCACGAGAGGGCCGGGGTGACGAGGCCGGCGGCGAGGGCGGCCTGGAAGCCGGCGATGGTCTCCCGGACGCCGTCCGCCAGCCAGGCGTTGGGCAGGTCGCCGACCGCGTCACGCAGCGCGGAACCGGACAGCAGCGAGGGCACCCGGAGCGGTTTGTCGTCCCAGGTGATGAAGCGGCCGGAGCCGGGCAGGATGTGCTCGATCAGCTCCACCAGCGCCGGGATGCCGGTCCGGCGGCCGGGCACGTTGAGGCTGACCGCGTCGCCGGACCCGGCCGCGGCCCGGGCCGAGGCGATGAAGGCGCGGGCGCAGTCCGGCGCGTAGGTCAGCAGCACGCTGCCGCCGAACTTGATCTTGAAGGGCACGCCCGCCGCCGCGGCCAGCATGGCCTTGGTCGGGTCGGAGGTCATGCCCTGGTCGCGGCCCAGGCCGTAGACGATGAACGGCCGCAGGCAGATCGAGCCGATGCCGTGCTCGCGGGAGTAGACCTTGGCCGTGCCCTCGTTGGCCGCCTTGTAGACGCCGTAGAACGAGTCGGGCAGCAGTTCGGAGGTGTCGGCGACGAGCCCGGCCCGGTGCCCGAGCGCGTCCCCGAAGACCGCGGCCGAGCTGGCGAAGGCCAGCCCGATGCCTCGCCCGGCCGCGCGGATCGCCTCGAACACGTTAACCGTGCCGACCACGTTGACCATCGCGCCGAGCGGCGGGTCGGCGGCGCAGAACGGCAGCTGCAGGCCGGCCAGGTGGACGATGTGGGTGATGCCGCGGCCGGCCACCATGGCCGCCACGTCGGCGCTGCTGGTCACGTCGAGCTGGTCGAACTCCAGCTTGTCGTCGTGCTTGCTTTCCGGCCGGCCCTGGGAGATGAGCTGGAACCGGTGCAGGTCCGCGCTCAGGTCGGTGGCCACCACGGGTACGCCCTCGTCGAGCAGCAGCATCGTCATGGGGTGGACCTCTAGGTATCGGTGGTGGCGGGGGCGGGCAGCGGGGTGTTAGCAAGCAGAGGGCCGGCCAGCACGCCGCCGTCGACGCGCAGGTCGGCGCCGGTCACGAAGGACGACAGCGGGCTGGCCAGGAACACGATCGCGTCGGCGATCTCGGCGGGCGCGCCGACCCGGCCGATCGGGTGCATCGCGCCCCACTGCGCGATCACCGCGTCCGGGTCGTCGGCCGAGACGTCCCGGGCGGCCGCGCGCAGCATGGGGGTGTCCACCGAGCCGGGGCTCACCGAGTTGACCCGGATCCCGTCCGGCGCGTGGTCGACGGCCATGGCCCGGGTCATGGCCACGATCGCGCCCTTGCTCGCGGTGTACGCCACCACGTTGCGCTGGGTCGCGGTGGCCTGCGCCGAGGCTACGTTGACGATGGCGCCGCCACCCCCGCGGCGCATCAGCGGGACGGCGTGCTTGGCGGCCAGGAACATGGCGCGCACGTTGACGTCGAGCACCTCGTCCCAGACCGCCACCGGGGTGGTCTCCGCGGTGCCGTAGCGCTGGATGCCGGCCGAGTTGACCAGCGCGGACAGCCTTCCGTGCCGGGCGTCCACGGCGGCGAAGAACTCCTCGATCTGCTCCGGCCTGGCCACGTCGAGCACCGTGCCGCGCGCCTCGTGCCCGTCCGCGCGGATCTGCTCCACCGCCGCGGTCACGCCCGGCTCGTCGATGGCCGCGAGCTCCACGGCCGACCCGTGCCGGGCCAGGCAGCGGGCCGCGGCCAGGCCGATCCCGGTGCTGCCGCCCATCACGACCGAGACCGTGCCGGCCATCAGCCCGTTCACCGGGCACCCTCGAGCTCGCGGTCGTCCAGCTCCATCATCTCGATCAGGCCCTGGATGTAGCCGAGCGCGAAGGCCCGGCCGCGGTGGCCGTAGGGCGAGTCGCCGACCAGCGCGGGGGTGTGGTCGTCCAGGATGAACCCGTCGAACCCGCCACGGCGCAGCGCGCGCAGCACGGTCGGCGGGTGGTAGTTCCCCTCGCCGAGGAAGCACTCGGTAAACGAGGGCACGGTGCCGCGCACGTCGCGCAGGTGCACGTAGGCGATCTTGCCGCGCGGCGCCAGGTAGCCGACGGCGTCCAGGACCGCGTGCTGGCCGCCCATCTCCGAGACCGTGCCGAGGCACAGCTCGATGCCGAACCCGGGTCCGGGCCAGAAGCCCGCGGCCCGCTTGAGCGCGGCCACGTCGCGGAAGATCCTGGCCACGCCGCCGAGCTCGGGCACGGGCGGGTCGTCCGGGTGCACGGCCAGGCAGACGCCGGCCTGCTCGGCGGCCGGGGCCACCGCGGTGACGAAGTACTCGAAGGCCGCCCACATCTGCGCGTCGTCGCGTTCGGCGCCGATGTCGAACAGCGCGCCGCGGGTCCAGGAGTCCTTGGCGTCCTCGACCCGGCGGTCCCGGCGGGCCACGTACACCTGGTCCGTGCGGTCCGCCGCGGCCAGGTCGAACGTTGAGACGACCGCGCCGCCGCGGCCGTCCGGGGCCACCGCGGTCCGCCAGACCGAAGCCGGCATCCAGTGGAAGCCCAAGATCGGGATGCCGGCCCGGCCCATGTTCTGGACCGTGGCGATGACGCCCTCGATCTCGGCGTCCCGGCCGGGCAACCCGAGCATGGCGTCGGAGTAGAAGCTGTTCGGCACGTTCTCGATCGCCTCGAGCCGCAGGCCGAACGACTCCACCCGCTCCCGCAGCGCGATCAGGTCGGCCAGCTCCCAGCGCCGCTCGCCGGGCAGGTCCGGGGTGTTGAACTGCACGCCGTCCGCGCCGATCTGGCGGGCGAACGCGAGGTACTCGTCGGTGGCCCGGGCCGCCTGCCCGACCGCGATCCGCATCATGGTCTTCCTCCCAGGGCTAGGGCCCGGTCGATCAGGTCCTGTTCGGCGGCGATGCAGGCGGCGAGCAGCTCGCCGCGCTCCCTGGCCGCGGCGAACTCCAGCCGCCTGATGCCGAGCGGGTCGATCTGCTCGCGGAGCACCCGGAGCACCTCCGGCGGCGGCTCCGGGGTGACGCCGAGGTCGCCGGCCACCGCAGGCTCGAAGCCGGTCGACTCGCGCAGCTCCTCCAGGCTGACCCCCGGGTGCAGGCTCTCGAGCACCAGCTCGCCGCGGTCGTCCGCGAAGCCGAACACCCCGAGGTTGGTGATCAGCCGGATCACCCCGGGCCGCAGCCCGGCCCGGCGGCGCGCCGCCGGGTCGGTCAGCGAGCGGGCCGCGCTCACCCGCGAGACCGACTCGACCAGCGTGAGCGGCGAGTGCCGGGTCAGGTAGAGGATGAAGTCCTGGTGCATGTCGGCCACGTCGGCCATGCCGCCCTGCCCCGGCAGCCGGATCCGCCGGCCGCTCGGGCTGGTCAGCTCGATGTTGTTGGTCCTGGCTCGCCGGTCCACCTGGGCGACCGTGACCACCTCGCAGGTCACCCGGCCCGGCTGGTAGTACCAGCGGTAGGAGTCCTCGCCGCCGCACTGCACGGCCGCGCTGGCGGTGTCGAGCGCCTCGCCCAGGCTGAGCAGCATCGGCCGGACCGCCACGTCGAGCAGGCCGCCGCTGGTCATGAAGATGGCCAGCCCCGGCGCGTGCGTCGCCTTGGCCAGCAGGTACGACGTGGCGGCCAGCGGCGACACCGCGCCGGCCGAGGCGATCGAGTCGTTGTCGAGCCGCCGGGCGAGCCAGCACACCATGAGCTCGTCCACCGTGGCGGGCGCGGGAGGCACTTGCGGCGGGGCGGATGACCCGGCCCGTTCGGTCACCGCGATCCTGACCGTCTCGTGGGTGAGCGCGGCCGCGGCCCGCAACCGGTCCACCGCGGCCGGGTCCGCTTTCACCGGCGGCGGCGGTGACTGCGCCGTGACCCGCGCCAGCGCGGCGAAGTCCGCGGTGTAATAGGGCAGGCAGGAGGCCGGGTAGGCCCCGGCGGGCACCACGCTGAGCGCGTGCACGAAGTGCCGGGCAGCACGAACGAGTTCCGCAGCGTGCCCAGGGTTCCGGCCGGGACGACCTCCTCGACCGTGACCAGGACCCGGCGGGCCGCGAACGCGGCGGTGGTGTCCATCCCGCGCGAGCCGTAGATCTCGACGTTGCCGTGCTCGTCGGCCCGCTGCGCGTGCATCAGGAATACGTCCAGGTCCAGGCGGCCGGCGTAGCCCGTGGCGTCGCCGCTGGCTGGGCCGGCGGTGCCGGCGGGGGCCGGGTCTCGCCGCACGGCGGGCTGGCCGTCCAGCAGGTCGGTTCCGGCCGGCCAGGTGAACGGCATCGCGGGCAGGTTCTGCTTGGCCGCCTCAAGGCGCGCGGTGAACGCGAAGGCCGGCCATTCGTCGATGGCCACCCGGTCTTCCTCGACGGCCCGGCGGAACAGCGGGGCCAGCCCGAAGATGTCCAGGCTGGAGAAGCAGAAGACGATCCTGCCCACCGCCCCGGCGCCGAGCAGGATCTCCAGCGGGATGCCGCCGCCCCAGCTCACGTACGTCAGGTCGCGCGGCCGGCGGGCGGCCAGCGCGTGCAGCGCGGCCAGCGGGAGCCGGGTCAGCAGCGCCCCGCCGACGCCCACCCGGCTGCCGTCCGCGACGGCGGCCACGAGTTCAGGGAGGGGTACGAAGAGGGCTCCGGGGTCCCGGGGGGATTCGGGTTGAGCTCCGGCCGAGTTACTCACGCATCTTCCTTTCAGCAGAAGAGTTATTCCGCTGATTGAAATAGACTCACGATGACCGGAAAGATCGGTATTGCGCTAGACGCTAGCCCTGTGACCTGCGCACTGTCAACGGTCCGCGGGGCCGCGTTCCGGACCTGGTCCGGATCGTTACCGCGGCGGGCGCCGCGGTCCGGGGCGCTCCGACCTGCGGCGGAGGGGCTTTGACAGGGCCGTTGACAGGGCCGTGACCGGCTGGCTAACCTGCCGGTGGCTTATCGGCGATCTTTCCTTTCACTGATCGGAATAAACACTTCACCCAGTGAATCCTTGAGCGGGGAGCCAGCGTGCCCGATGCCGACGACATCGACGACGTGGAGTACCACGAGGCAGACGGCATCGCGTACCTCACCCTGAACCGGCCGGCCAAGATCAACGCGCTCGGGCCGAACTCGTTCCGGCTCGAGCAGGCGGTCGGGGCGGTACTGTACGGCACCGACGACGCCCGCGAGGGCATCGCCGCGTTCACGGAGAAGCGCAAGCCGCGGTTCAGCGGGCACTGACGACGGTGGAGGGCCGCATGGCTGAAGGCCTGTCAGAGCGCGGGCGGCCCATCTACGGCCCGACCCCGCCGGGCCAGGGGGCGCCGTGTGCCCGGCAGAGCCCGCTGACCGGCGCGGAGGTGGCCGAGGTGGCCGGGGTTATCGCGGCCGCGCGCCGCGGGCGGCGCGCGGCCGAGTTGCCGGAGCGGCTGCGGACCAGAGACTGGGATTCGGTGGTCGCGGTCCTGCTCGCGGTGGACGACTCACTGGGATTGGCCGGGGCGGGCTGGAAGATCGGCGCGGCCAGCGACGAGATCAGGCGGGCCGAACGACTGCCGAGCCCGTCGCCCGGCATCATCTACGCGCACACCATCTTCCCCAACGGCGCCCGGCTGCCCGCCGAACTGTTCATCAACTACCGGTGCTGCGAGTGCGAGTTCGCCTTCCGGCTGGGCCGGGATTTCCCGGCGCGGGCCGAGCCGTACACCGAGGCGGACGCCCGGGCCGGGATCGACTGCCTGTTCCCGGCGCTCGAGATCGGCGACACCGTGTTCCGCGACTGGTACGGCTCGAGCGGCTACTACGGCACGTGCCTGGACAACGGCGGTGGCGCCGCGCTGGTGTGCGGGCCCGAGACGCGTTCCTGGCCCGATCTCGACCTGTCCGCGGCCGGGATGGACGCCTCCCTCAACGGCCACTACATCAAGTCGGGCCAGGGCCGCGCCGCGATGGGCCACCCGGTCACCAGCCTGACCTGGATGCTGAACTGGGCCCGGGCGCACGGCCGGGCGGTCCGGGCCGGCGACATCGTCAGCACCGGTACCTGCACCGGGCACCTGTTCGCCGCGCCCGGCGACACGGTCCGGGCGGACTTCGGCCCGCTGGGCGTGGTCGAGGCGCACTTTGCCTGACCCCGTGTTTGCTAACGCCGTGGACGGGCTCTACCTGGGCGTGGACGTCGGCACCTCGGCGACGCGGGTCAGCCTGGTCCGCCCGGGCGGGGACGCCCAGGTGGCCAGCGCGGGCTACCGGACGCTGCGGGCCGGGGACGGGCGGGTCGAGCAGGACCCGGCGGCCTGGTCCCGGGCGCTGGCCGCGGCGCTCCGCCGCATCGCCAGGGACGGGGCGGACCTACGCGAGGTCACCGCGGTCGGGCTGTGCGGCCAGACCCCCACGCTGGTCCCGGTCGACGCGGCCGGGCGGCCGGTCCGGGCCGCGCTGACCTGGCAGGACACCCGGGCCGCGGCGGAGGCGGCGGAGCTGGCGGCCCGGTTCGGCGATCCGGAACCGCTGATCGGGACGGCGCTGCCCTGGTCGGCCGCGAACCTCCCGGCCAAGCTGGCCTGGCTGGCCAGGCACGAGCCGGACACGGTGCGGCGCACCCGGTGGCTGCTGCAGCCGAAGGACCTCGTCGGTCTGTGGCTGACCGGCAGTCCCGCGTCGGATCCCTGGTCGTCCAAGGGCATCTGCCGGGTCACCGACGGCGCGCCCGCGGTTGCGGTGCTTGATGCGTGCGGCTGGCCTTCGGACGTCTGTCCGCCGATCGCGGCCGCCTGGGCCTGGCGCGGCACCGTCTCGGCGGCGGCGGCCCGGCGGTTCGGCCTGCCCGCGGGAATCGGGGTCTGCGTGGGCTGGAGCGACGCGCTCGCGCAGACCCTGGCGGCCGGGTGCTTCGAGCGGGGCAGCGGGTTCGTCTTCAGCGGCACGTCGGCCATTGTCGGCGCGCCAGCGGCCGATCCGGGACAGCGGGCCGCCGGGCTGTTCAGCGTGCCGGACAGCTGCGCGCCCGCCCCGCTGCTGTACGGCCCGACGCAGTCCAGCGGGGCCTCGGTCGCCTGGGTGGCCCGGCTGCTCGGCTGCCGGCCCGCCGACGTGCCGGCCATCGCCGCCCGGGCGTCCGGCGGCTCCTCCGGCCCCGGCGGCCCCGGCGGCTCCGGCACTTCCGGCGGGCTGCCGACCTTCGTGCCGTACCTGTCCGGGGAGCGCGCGCCGCTGTGGAACGCGGACGTGCGCGGGCTGCTGCTCGGGCTGGCCGCCGAGCACGGGCCGGCCGAGATCGCCCGGGCGGTGCTGACCGGGACGCTGCTCAGCGCCCGGCACGTGCTCGACGCGGTTGAGGCCGCGACGGAGGTGCGGATCGCGGAGGTCGAGTTCACCGGGCGCGGCGCGGGCGACCCGGCCTGGGAGGCGATCGCGCTGGAGACGCTCGGGGCGCGGGTCCGCTTCCACTCCGATCCCGACCTGTCGGCCCGGGGCGCCGCGATGCTGGCCGCGATCATGGCGGGGGCCAGCCCCGGGCGGGCCAGCGCCGCGCTGGGCGACGCGACCACGACGGCGGCGCCGTCAGCGGCGTCGCTGGCCTGGGGCCGGCGGCTGTCCGACCGGTACCGCCGGGCCAGCGAAGCCGCGCTGGCCTGGCTGGAGGCCTCCGGAGGTGACGCGGATGGATGACGAGCCGGCCCAGCCCCGGCCGGCGGTGCCCGCCGGGGTGATCGCCGTTGTCCGGGCGGCGACCGCCGCACAGGCCCGGACAATCGTGCGCGGTCTTGTCCTCGCCGCGGTGCCCGCCGTCGAGCTGACCATGACCGTCCCCGGCGCGGTGCGGATCATCGCCGAGTTCACTGCTTCTGCGCTTATGGGCGGTACCGTACTCGGGGCCGACACCGTGCTCGACCCGGAGGCGTGCTCGGCCTGCGCCGCGGCCAGGGCGGCGTTCATCGTCTCCCCCGTCACGATCCGGCCGTGCTCGAACGCTCGCACGACCGCGGCGTCCCTACGTCGGCGGCGCGCTGACGCCGACCGAGGTGCTGGCGAGCATGCGGGCGGGTTCGGACGCGGTCAAGCTGTTCCCGGTCGGGTCCGTGGGCGGCGCGGGCTACCTGCGCGCGCTGCGCGAGCCGCTGCCCGGGCTGCGGGCGGTGGTCTCGGGCGGGACGCACGCCGTCTGCCTGGGCGGGGCGCTGATCGACCGGGCGGCGGCCCGCCGCGGCGACGCGGACGCCGTCGCGGCCCACGCCCGGCGGGTACTCGACGAGATCACGGAGGCGGACGGCCGATCACTGAGCTGCTGACCGTTCCTCGTGAACTAGCAGGACATTGTCCTGTCTAGTCGGCGGGCCCGAACGGTCTTGGGCTGCCTGGTTGCCGGCCGGTGTCCGGTGAGGCCGTCTGGTCTTGGCGCCTGGCGGCTGCCGGGGACCTCGTGGGATGGCGGGTTTCCTGGGTGCGGTCCCTGGCGGCGGGATGGTCCGGGGTCGCGCCTGGGCTGGCCGTGCCGCCTCCTCCGGGGCGGCCTGGTTCCCTGTCGCGCGGCGCCTGGGGGCGGCCTGGTTCCCTGTCGCGCGGCGCCTGGCCCGGTGCCCGAGCCCGCGTCGCCCGATCACCAGCGCTGCCGCGTGGTGACCGGTCGCTTTCGGGTGTTGCTCCCGCAAGGGCCGCAGCCAGTGCTCGGTTCCCCAGCGGGAGGTATAGGCGGGATCGATGACGATGACCGACAGCCCGGCGTTGGCGGCCATCTGGACCAGCCGGTCGCGGAGCTTCCTGGTTGGGATGCCAGAGACTGCGCGCCGGAAGTCCCGGCCGCGCCTGCCGCGCGAGGGCCGGCTGCCCGCCCGTTCCCGTCCTTCCGCGCGGGCTTCGGCGAAGTCGAGATCTTCGATGACGATGGCGCGCGCACAGCGGGCCTTCGCGGTGGCGATCAGTGCGCTGATGGCGGCGCGCAGGTGCCCGTCGCGGGTGGCGGACGGCAGCCCGGCCAGGTCCAGGCCGATGGTGGCCGGGACGCCGAGGACGTTGCCGTCCGGCGCGATGACGGCCACGGCGAGGTGGCCGTGGTTGACGTCGATGGCCATGACTGGGTGTTGCCGCAGTTCATCCAGCGATGCCATGGGGGCGGGCGTAGCCGTCCAGCTCGCGTCGATGTACCAGCGGCCGCGGGCCGGGTCATGGCTGATGTCGTAGCGCACCGCGCCCGACATGGCCTGGGCGGCGACCTCATCGCCCCGGTAGGAGAACTCCACCGGACACGACAACCGATACCGGCCGTGCGGCCGGTTCGCGAGATGGGCCAGCGGGGCGGGGAGCTTGATCTCTAGCCAGCCCTGGCCGGGGTTCCAGCGGATCGTCTCGTTCCCCCAGGCCTTTCCAGCCTCGCCGTCGGCGGTCAGGAACAGCCGGGCCGATTCCCACTCCCGCCGCCACTGGTCCTGGGTCAGCCCGGCGGCGGCAAGATTGTTCCTCTTGCGCAGCAGGGCCTTCCCGCCCCGGACCACGGACACGGCCCCCGCCTCCTGTTGCCGCTCTACTCCGGCCAGCCGGACCTTCAGCGACCAAAGGCGGATGGTCTTGGCATGCCGCTCAGCCGGGGTGGCGTACCCGCGCGTCCGGCCTGCCCTCCCGCCCGCCGGGACCGCGAGCCGCGCCCCGATCCGGCCGATGCGAGCCTGCAGGCCAGATCGTTCAGCACGCAGGTCCTGCCCGGCCAGCCGGACCTGGTCCTCGCTGGTGCGGGTGATCGCGCCGGCCCACCGGGACGACGAGACCGCCGTCAGCGCTCGCTTCCGCACCGCCCGGGACCGCGCCCGGCCCTTCGCGTCCAGCCGTCCCTCCGCGCACCGCGCGGCCAGGTCACGGCCCGCCAGCGAACCTAGGTGCGTGCCCGCGGCCCACAGCACGGCCTCATCCCGCGCGGAGACCCGCAGCCGGGCCCGGACCCGCGCGCCGCCCGGGGCCGCTGCTACGAACGGCGCCGCAATCGGGCGCAGGGAAGCAGTCAACAACCTGCCCCCCGCCCCTCTGGAGCGGCCCGTAGGCAACCGCATACATATTCGGAAACCAGGATACTGGCTAGCACGTACTTTCGCTGTCTAGGACACACCGGATGAGCGAACGGTTCTAACCCCGGCGGCTGAGCCGGTTACCGCGCTGGCTGGCCGCCGGCTACAACAGGGACAGCTGGCCCTCGACGTCCGGCCGGTGCCGCTTCAGGTGCCGCCACCGCGGCAGGTCGTCCAGGTACGACCAGGACAGCCGGTGGTGCGGGGTGGGACCGAGGGCGGCCAGCGCCTCCTGGTGCGCGGGCGATGGATACCCGGCGTTCTCCGCGAACGCGAACTCCTCGTGGCCCAGCCCGGCCATCAGCCGGTCCCGGTGCACCTTGGCGATGACCGAGGCCGCCGCGACCGATACCGACCGCAGGTCCGCCCGCACGGCGCAGCGCACCGGCCAGGGACGGCCGATGTAGTCGTGGGCGCCGTCGAGGAGCACCGCGTCCGGGCGCGCGGGCAGGCCCTCCAGGGCGCGGACCGCCGCCCGCCGCAGCGCGGCGGTCAGGCCGGCCGCGTCGATCTCGGCGGGCCCGGCCTCGCCGATGGCGAAGGCCTCGACCCAGCTCAGCAGCTCGCCCGCGATCGCGGCCCGGCGCGGCGGGCTGAGCCGCTTGGAATCGGTCAGCCCGGCTGGCGGAGCGGGGAAGCCGACCCGGACGACCACCGCGCAGACCGTCACCGGTCCCGCCCAGGCCCCGCGGCCCACCTCGTCCACGCCCGCGACGCGGCCGGCGCCGGCCAGCTCGCGCTCGATCTCGTACCCGGGCCCGGCCGGGCCCGTGGCGGCCGACGGGGGCGCCGCAGGCCCGTTCCCGAACGTGAGCTGCTCCACAGCCGCCATGATGGCCTGGCTGCCGCCGGGCGTCACGGCGAATCGCCGCGCGCCGCGGCACTAGCTGGTCCGCACCTCGTCCTGCGCGGCCAGGGTCTGGAGGAACCGCAGGGTCGCGGCCATCGCCTCGTGCCGCCACAGGATCAGGGTGTGCTCGAAACCCGTGGTGGCGCGAAGGCGATCTTCCAGGGCGGCGGCGACCGGGAGCAGCCGGGCCAGCTGGGCCTGCAGCAGGTCCCGCGAGTCCGTTCCGCTCCGGTCGAGCAGGGCGAGCTTGACCATGAGCTCGGACCTGACGTCCCGTGGATGCTGCACCGGCGTGCCGAGCCAGGCGGCCGCGGCCGCCTGGCCGGCCGGGGTCGCCTCGCAGAGCGAACGGACCGGCCCTTGGCTGCTCCGCTGCTCCCCTACCGTCCGGATCAGGCCGAACGCCTCCAGCCGCTGCAGGGCGCGGTAGACCACGGCCTTCGGCACCGACCAAACCTGGCCCAGGCTGCCGTCACGGGCCAGCAGCCCGACCAGGACCAGGCCGTAGGTCGGCTCCTCGCGGACCAGGCACAGCACCAGCCATTCGGCCAGCGACAGCCGTTCCGGCTCTAGCTCCGTCATGGTGGCAAGGTCAGGCTCCCGCCGCCGCGGCCAGGGCCCGCCCGGTCAGCACCCGGGCCAGGTGCCGCCGGTAGTCGGGCGCGCCGTGCAGGTCGCCCGGCGGGCTGGTGCCCTCGTCGGCGCTGGCCGCCGCGGCGCGCAGCGCGTCCCGGCTGGCCTCCGCTCCGGCCGCGGCGCTTTCCGCGGCCGTGGCGCGCAGCGGCGTCGAGCCCCTGTTGGTGAGCCCGATCCTGGCCTCGGCTACGGACCCGTTGGACCGCCGGACCAGCGCGGCCACGCCGACGGTCGCCCAGGCCTGCGCGGTCCTGTGGAACTTCTCGTACCGGTAGCCCCAGCCGGACCCGAGCTTGGGCACCCGGATCGCGGTCAGGATTTCGTCGGGCGCCAGGCTGGTGGTGAGGTAGTCGACGAAGAAGTCCGCCGCGGGGATCTCGCGCTGGCCGCCGGGCCCCCGGACGACCAGGGTAGCATCGAGCGCCAGGGCGACAGCGGGCAGGTCGCCGGCCGGATCGGCGTGCGCGAGCGCGCCGCCCAGCGTGGCTCGGTGCCGGACGGCGGGGTCGGCGATCACACCGGCGGTCTGCGCGAAGATCCCGGCGTGCTCGGCCACGAGCGGATCGCGACCGAGATCGTAGAGCGTGGTCCGCGCACCGATCGTGAGCGCGTCCCCGGCGTCGGTGACGCCGCGCAGCTCGTCCAGGCCGCCCACGTCGACCAGCAGCTCCGGGTAGGCCAGCCGCAGCCGCAGCAGCGGGAGCAGGCTCTGCCCGCCCGCGATGACCTTGGCGTCGTCGCCGCCCCTGGCCAGGGCCGAGACCGCCTCGTCCAACGAGCCGGGCCGGACGTAATCGAATTTCGCCGGTATCACGCGACGCCTCCGCTCTGGTCTGGGGTGCCGATGCCCTGCGGGCTGTGGCCCTGAGTCTGGTCGCTCTGCCGGGCCGCGTGCTGCTCGGCCCCGCTGGCCTGCTCGCCGCCCCGGGCGCCCTGGATGGCGCGCCATACCCGCTCGGGCGTGCAGGGCATCTCGACGTCATCGATGCCCAGCGGCCGCAGCGCGTCGACGATCGCGTTGACCACCGCGGGCGTGGAGGCGATCGTGCCGGCCTCGCCGACGCCCTTGACGCCGAGCGAGTTCGCGGCCCGGCTCTCGGTCCGGTCGGTGACGTAGGACGGCAGGTCGGCCGCCGACGGGACCAGGTAGTCCGCCAGCGTAGAGGTGACAAGGTTGCCGTCGTCGTCGTAGACCGCCTCCTCGTACAGCGCCTGCGCGATGCCCTGGGCGAGGCCGCCGTGCACCTGGCCCTCGACGATGAGCGGGTTGACCACCGCGCCGACGTCATCGACGGCCACGTACGAGCGGATCTTGACGAAGCCCGTCTCGGTATCGACCTCGGTCGCGCACAGGTGGGTGCCGTGCGGGAAGGAGAAGTTGTCCGGGTCATAGGTGGCGTCGGCGTCGATGCTCGGCTCGACCCCCTCCGGCGTGTTATGCGCGAAGAAGGTAGCCAGGGCCACCTCGGCGATCGTGACGCCCTGGTCCGGGTCGCCGCGGACCGAGAACCGCCCCGGTGCCCACTCCAGGTCGTCGGCCGAGGCCTCGAGCAGCCCCGCCGCGATCACCTTGGCCTTCTCGACGACCTTGTCGCACGCCGCGACCAGGGCCAGGCCGCCCACCGTCAGGGAACGCGACCCGTAGGTATCGAGCCCCCGGGGCGAGATCTGGGTGTCGCCGTGCAGCACCCGGATGTCCTCGAACGGCACGCCCAGCTGGTCGGCGACGATCTGGCTCCACGCCGTCTCGTGCCCCTGGCCGTGCGCGCTAGATCCGGTGACCACCTCGACCTTGCCGGTGGGCAGCATCCGGATCGAGGCGTGCTCCCAGCCGCCTGCGCCGTAGGCGAGCGACCCGACCACCCGCGACGGGG
>WNGJ01002863.1_pt1 | contig 26123 bp, 15 predicted proteins | sample 5400611 | NCBI WGS metagenome assembly WNGJ01 (sample SAMN13153375, study PRJNA577476) | soil metagenome | isolation source: 40 cm soil or saprolite under Garry oak tree replicate 1 | place: USA:California | collected 2016-06-15
TCGCGTAACGGCTGCAGTCGCCCGGCTGGATGCCAATGATCTGTTGTATCAGCTCGACTCTTCGCGCGAATACAATCCGTCACCGCAACTCGAAAAGATCAAAGCACCGCTACTGGCTATCAATTCCGCAGATGATGTGATTAATCCACCCGAACTAGGGTTGATGGAGCGTGAAATCAAACGCGTCAAGCGTGGACGCTTCGTTCTACTTCCCATTACTGATCAGACGCGCGGTCACGGCACTCACACGCTGCCGGCAATCTGGCAGGGGTATTTGAAGGAATTGCTGGACGAGTCGGGACACTAGAACAATTCAGCTCCGATCGAGAAGTGTCAAAGTTCGTCGAACATAATTTCGTCGACGTAGCACCAGCCCCAATCCTCGCCCGTTTGAAACGACTTAATAATGGGATGATGGCTCGAGTGGTAGTGTCGCGTGGCGTGCTTATTGGGTGACGAGTCACAACAGCCAACGTGGCCGCAGCTCATGCAGAGACGCAGGTGTACCCAAACGCCTCCTATACGAAGACAATCTTCGCAACCATTGGCACCAGGTGTTACAGGTCGAATTTGATTTAAATGCGGACAAGTCTCGCTCATGTTACTCCCGGATTAGATCTACAAACCATTCAGATTAGCAAATAAGAATTCAACTGCAAAACAGCAGGAGGTGGCCCGCCCGCGCCACGCTGAAAGTTCCTTTTCGCCGGAGGCTATGAGACTCATCTGCCAGGGTATGATAGATTTGGTTCGCTCAGACTAAATAAAAAGCGCAAAGGAATTGACTGATGGAAAACCAGGACAAAGCTCCGGAAATCTCGTTCCAGGTACGCGTGAAGCCGGGACGCGCGGGCACTGATCCGGAAGCGCCGGATTGGGAAGTTTGTGAACTCGAGGATGGCGTAATCAAAAACAACGCCGATATTTATGACAACATGACGCTCGCTGAGGCCAACCAGATTGCAGGTATGTGGCGGGCGAAGAAGGAAGAGGCTGAAGCAGCTCCGGCTGAAGCGACACAGTGAGGCCTACAGACTTTCCAGCTGGTAAACCAGATTTTCCGGCGCGGTGAGAAGAGACCAGATTTTCCGGCGTGGTGAGAAGATCAGATTTTCTGGCCGGTCGAAAGAGATCAGATTTTCCATATCACATTTTTCATTTCTCATTTGGCATTGTAGATGTTCCTGGTTGAGGAGTCAGGTTTGCACGCTTCGGACAATGGAAAATGAGAAATGAAAAATGTGATATGGAAAATCATCCCGAGTGCCACCGCTTGCACTAGCTCAAGCGCTCTCTAAGCAGCAGCTTCCTCCAACCAGAAGCTCTTCAGCCGCCAGTCGTTTCCCTCAACCACCAATGCCGCAACGTAGCCAGAGGGTGCGGGAATGTCGCGCATAGTCCAGCGCCTGACTTCCTGCGGTTCTTTATGGTTCCGAAGCAAAGCCGCGGGCTCGCCTGGCGTAAGTGAAACATCGAATTCGTCAAGCGGCATTGAGAGCCCTTCTCCTCGCGCTTTGATATATGCCTCCTTGCGCGTCCAGCAATTGAAGAAGGCCCGCTTTCTTAATTCGGCTGAGACGCTCTTGAGCATCTTGATCTCACGAACCGAAAAAAAGCGCTCTGCGATCTTCTCGTCCGCCAACTCTTCTCTGATATATTCCAGATCCACACCTACTTCACGGCGAAGTGCAAAGGCACAGATAGCCATGCCATGCGAATGAGCGAGGTTGAATTTGATTGCGCCCTGTTGGCCCTCTTCCAGGAAGGGTTTTCCCTTCTCCGCATATGAAAATCGCAGCTCCTCGGGATTAGTCTGAAGATAGACTGAGAGCAGAGTTCTCAGCAGACCTCGGGCAGCGACGAAGTGAGTTCTATCTTTAGCGAAGTGGAACCGATCGGCTCGGGAAATTTCCTCGGCAGATAAGACACCTTCCAGGCTCTCGGCCAGACGGTCATTCAACGTGGCCTGCCATAGGTGCAATTCCGCAGGTGCAAGCTTTAAACGACAGGAGAGCAGACCGCTCAAGCCAACACCGACGCCCTCAATATCGGCTTTAGAAGAGTCTGTCTCAGAAATCGTTTGTGAGTTATTCACTTTGGTAAGCTACAAGCAGTTAAAATCTTGCAAGACTTTTTCGTGTTTGCGCCAGCTTTGACCAATTCACGGGCGCAGTCAATCATCCGGTGGCTGCCTTATCTTAGTTAAGCACCACTAAGGAGGCGCGCCCCGCGTTAGTTTAGGATGGATTACCAGCTTTGAATTTCGCTAGCGGCAATGAATCTCATTATGCGGCGCGCGCAGCAGCTGAGTGTATTTCCTGCACCCGATCCAGGCAGGCTCGAAGCTCCTGGGCCAGCGCCCCTACGTGCGGCTCCTTGGTGATGTTGATATGGTTTCCGGAAATCTCATGAACTTCGACGCCGCCAGAGGCCAGGACCCGCCAGCCGTCCAGCAAATCAAAGCTGGTCGTCAAATCACCGCTCGCCCAAAACAATGCTACGCGACCAGGATAAATTCGCGGCACATAGTTTCGCGCTGCAAGATAGTTTAGTCCTTCGATATTGCGCAAGGTGGCCGGCAAAGCATGGTTGAATCTCCTCAGTCGATATGCTCGGCGCCAGATCTGTTGCTTGATCTTTGCTGGTGCAAACTGCGCCTTGTCGATCAGGTATGCAAGCTTTTCCTTGCCTCTCAGTCTGAGCAAATTATCGAAGTGACACTTCATTCTCCTGGCAAAACGCCGCACCAGGTAGGTGCGCGAATCCCAGTTTGGCTGAAGTTTGAAGTGGCCCAACGGATAGCTGTCGAACAGCGCAAGCAGGTCTACCCGTTCGCCCTGCGCGTGGAGCTGGCAGGCCATTTCAAAAGCTATCATGCCGCCCAGGGAGTGACCACCAAGCAAATATGGACCAGCCGGTTGCACCACTCGCATCTCTTTGAGATAGTGGGCCGCCATCTCTTCGATACTCCTGAGCGGCGCCTGCCGGCCGTCAAGTCCGACTGACTGGAAGGCGTAAAAGGGCTGTTCGGGACCCAGGTGACGCGCCAGATCGTGATACTCAATCACGTTACCGCCGACTGCGTGCACGCAAAAGAGAGGTCGCCTTACTACCTCGCTGTGACCCTTAGTTTGGCGCTGAGCCTGAATGGCTACGAGTGCTGACCAGTCGCCCCTCGATACTTCGTCCTGCAAAATGTGAGCGAGTTGTCCTATTGTGGGCGCCTGAAAAAGTGTCGCGAGCGGGAAATGCCTGTCAAGAACTTTTTCGATCCGGGCAAACAAGCGGACCGCCAACAACGAGTGTCCGCCCAACTCAAAAAAATTATCATTCACCCCGACCCGAGGAACACGCAAAACCTCCGCCCAGATACGCGAGAGCAGCTCTTCCATCTCCGTTCGAGGCGCTACATAACTCTTCTTCAGTTGGACGGCAAACTCCGGCGGCGGCAAAGCCCGGCGACTTACTTTCCCACTTGGAGTCAGCGGCAACTCGCTGAGCTCAATCATGGCGGCTGGTGTCATGTATTCTGGCAGCTTTGTCTGCACAAACGCGCGTAGCTCCTGATGGTCAATCCTCGCTCCAAAAAAGGGAACAACGTAGGCAATTAGTCGTCGATCTTCGGACACATCTTCATGCGTGACTACCACGCTTTCGCGCACTGTTGGATGTCGGCGCAAAACGGCTTCAATTTCACCCAGTTCAATCCGGAAGCCGCGAATTTTCACCTGATAGTCTGCGCGGCCCAGGAATTCCAAAGTTCCATCTTCCTGATATCGAGTGAAATCTCCGGTGCGAAACATCCTCGCGCCCGGCTCGTCGCTGAAAGGATTCGGGATAAACCGTTCAGCCGTCAGTTCAGGATGAGCGAAATAGCCACGCGCGAGCCCGGCGCCCGCAACATAAAGTTGGCCACGAACTCCAACCGGCACCGGCTCCAAATAACTATCGAGAACATAAGCCGCGGTGTTGTCGATCGGCCGGCCGATTGGAATAGTGCCAAGTTGCTCTGGCTCATTAACCTCATAGCAAGTCACGTCGGCTGCGACTTCAGAAGAACCATAGAGGTTAATTAGACTGGCCCACGGCATTTTCTGTTTAAACGATTGGGCCAGGTCCAGCGGCAATGCCTCGCCGCTGCAGGTCCAGTATTTCAATCGTGACAACTTCCCAGCGAAGTCGATCTCATGTTCAAGCAACACCCGCAGCAGCGACGGGACCAGTATCAATCGCGTAACGCCATGGGTGCACAGCAGCTCAACAAGCTGCTGTGGGTCATTCAATGTCTCGTCGGGAATGATCAGGAGCGGAATACCGCGCAGCAATGGCCCAAAACTCTCCCAAATCGAGTCGGCAAAACTGAGCGAAGTCTTCTGGCAGCACACTTCACCTTCGGAAAATGGAAAGCTGCGCCACATCCAGGCAAACCTGTTTAATGCAGCATGGTGTGAACCGACAGAACCCCTGGGCGTTCCCGTAGAACCGGAAGTGTAAATCAGATAAGCAGCGTTTTCCGGAGACGCCACGCAGGCGGGTCTCTCTTTGCTCTCGCGTTCTATTTCTGCCCAGTGCACGTCAAGGCAAACAGCTTGAGCAGCCGAGACCGGCAGGATGTTGAGCAGGTGTTGTTCAGTTATGACGATTGGCGCACGTGAATCCTCAATCAGAAACCCAATGCGCTCTGCCGGATAAGAAGGATCGACCGCGACGAAGGCGCCCCCAGCCTTCAATATTCCCAGTAAGCCGACAAGAGTTTCGATAGATCGTTCCATGAAGACAGCGACGATCACTTCCGGTCCAACTCCGCGTCTCTGGAGATAGCGCGCGAGCTGATTCGCACGCTGGTCCAGCTCGGCAAAAGTAATCTGCCGGCCTTCAGCAATGACTGCCACTGCCTCCGGAGTCTTGGTTACCTGCTCTTCAAACAATTCGTGGATACAGTTAAACGGATAAGCAAAGCGCGTGTTGGTCCATTCCTGCAACAGTTGACGGCGTTCGGGTTCGTCCAACAGCGACAACTCTCCAATACGTTTATCCGGGTTTCCAACGATTGCGGCCAATAAAGTCTCAAAGTGCCGGCTCATTCGCTCGATGGTTGCGGCGTTGAATAAGTCGGTGTTGTATTCGAAATTCAGCCTCAAGCCTTCTTGTGTTTGCCCAATGTAAAGCGATAGATCAACCTTCGCCGTCTGGCCTTCAAGATTGAATTCCTGTAGCTCGAGATTCGGAAGCGTAAGGCTGATGTCCGGCGCATTCTGAAATACCACCATTACCTGAAACAGCGGCATGTGACTCAAGCTGCGTTCAGGTTTTAGCTCCTCAACCAGTTTTTCAAACGGCAGGTCCTGATGAGCATAGGCCTGGAGGGCAACCTCTCTAACGCGCTGCAACAGTTGGTGAAAAGTCGGATTGCCGGAAAGATCGGTCCTGATCACCAGCGTGTTGACGAAAAACCCGATCAGCTCTTCCGTCTCTCGACGTGTGCGATTCGCGATCGGAGTTCCCAGAACGATGTCTTCCTGATTGGCATAACGACGCAACAGTGTCTGAAACGCTGCCAGCAAGGTCATGAATAGTGTCGCATCCGTGTTCCGGCTCAGTTCCGTGAGAGCGGCGCTCAACTCTTGCGATAGAACCAGTGAATGGCAAGCCCCGTTGAAGGTTTGCAGCAAAGGCCGAGGCCGGTCTGTCGGTAGTTCAAGCACGGCAGGCGCACCGGCTAACTGCTTTTTCCAGTAAGCGAGCTGCATTTCCAGCACGCCGCCTTGCAGCCATTCCCGCTGCCACATCGCGAAATCCGCATACTGTATTGATAGTTCGCCGAGCGGTGAAGGCAGATTGTTGACAAATGCTTCATACAACACGCCGATCTCACGAAACAAGACACTCATCGACCAGCCGTCACTGACTATGTGGTGCATCGTGAGCAGCAACACGTGGTCGTGCTCAGCAATTTGCAGCAAGCTCGCGCGTAGCAATCGTTCACTGGCCAGATCGAAAGGACGCTTGGAAATCTGTGCTGCCGCTTGCTGAATGGTGAAGTCACTCTCGCCCTGGAGATCAATCACCGAGATTTCGATCTCCGTTGGCGCTGAGATGATCTGCACCGGTTCTTCGCCCATCAGTTCAAAGTTCGTTCGTAACGACTCGTGCCTGAAAACAATGGCCGAAAGAGTTTGCCGCAACAGCGCAATATCAAGCCGCCCGCGAATCCGCACCGCATTAGAGATGTTGTAGGAACCACTCTCGCCTTCCAATTGCTCCAGGAACCAGAGACGCTGCTGCGCAAAAGATAGTGGTTTTGCTTCCGGTCCCGGCTTCCGAATTATCAATGAGCTTGCCGCTAACTCATGTGAGCTTGAGGGTTTGAGAACTTTCTCCGCCAGCTTCGCGACTGTCGGGGCCTCGAACAATGAGCGCAACGGCAACTGTGACCCAAAGGTTTGCAGCACACGCGAGACAACCTGTGTGGCCAATAGTGAGTGGCCACCTAACTCAAAGAAGTTATCGTTTATCCCAACTCGAGAGACTTTCAAGACCTCCGCCCAGATGCTGCACAGCAACTCTTCGACGGGTGTCTGCGGCGCAACATAACTGTCCTCGAGTAGCGCTTCGAAGTCCGGCGCTGGTAAAGCGCGACGGTTCACTTTTCCATTCGGTGTTAGTGGCAGCTCCGCCAACTCAACCAGGGCCGCGGGGATCATGTAATCGGCCGCCGCGTGTTGCTGCAACACCGATTCAATCTCGCCCAGCTCGATGCGAAAGCCGCGCACTTTCACTTGATCGTCGATCCGTCCCAGACACTCTATGTTTCCATCAGGTAAGTAACGCGCCAAGTCGCCTGTCTTGTAGAGTCGCCCACTGGTGTCGTGGCTAAATGGATTGCGAATGAACTTCTCACCAGTTAAATCCGGACGATTCAAGTAACCACGCGCCAGGCCGTCCCCGCCAATGTGTAGCTCTCCCGCAACGCCCATCGGCACCGGATTCAAGTTTCCATCAAGCAGGTAAAGCTGCGTATTGGCGAGCGGCCGGCCGATAGACACGGGTCCATCTCCGCATTCGACTCTCCAGACGGTGGACCAGATTGTTGTTTCTGTCGGCCCATACATGTTCCATAATGAACCGCTTCGCTCGATCAGCTGATTTGCCAATTCACGCGATAGTGCTTCGCCCCCACAAAGCACTTTTAGTTGCTCGCCGCCCTGCCAGCCTGCATCAATCAGCATTCTCCACGTGGCCGGTGTCGCCTGGACCACGGTTGCACCAGTTTCCGCAAACCGCTGCTTGAGTTGGTCTCCATCCGCCGCAACGTCGCGGCCGACAATGACCAGCCGAGCGCCTGCAATCAAAGGCAGATAGAGTTCGAGCGCTGCGATATCAAAGGACAATGTGGTTACCGACAACAGGACATCCTCGGCAGTCAGCCCCGGCTCAGATCGAACAGAACACAAGAAATTCGTCAACGCGCGCTGGCCGATCTCGACACCCTTTGGTTTGCCGGTCGAGCCTGAGGTGTAGATCACATAAGCGAGGTGGTCGCTCGTCGTGCTTCCGGTAGAATCCGTTTCAGGATTCCTGGTGCTGCCAGTTGCGATCAGGTTCCAGTCGGAATCGATGCAGACAAGTTTCGCCTGATGCGTTGGCAGGTCAGCGGCAAGCTTCTGCTGGGTAAGCAACACGGGAACATTGGCGTCCTCAATCATGAAGGCGAGACGTTCCCTGGGAAACGCCGGATCCAATGGAACGTAAGCACCTCCGGCTTTCCAAATGCCCAGCAACCCAACGATCATCTCCAGCGACCGGTCAACGCAAATGCCAACGAGCGTTTCCGCACCGACCCCCATCCCGCGGAGGTAGTGGGCGAGTTGATTCGCCCGCGCGTTCAACTCCGCATAGGTTAGTGTTTGCCGATCGCACTCGACCGCAATGGCGTTTGGACTAGCCAAAGCCTGACGCTCAAACAATTGATAAACGCAGAGGTCCTTCTCATACTCACGCTCGGTTTGGTTAAATTCGATTAGCAGTCGACGTTGCTCGTTTGGCGTCAGCAAAGGCAACTCGGCGGGTTGCCGCGACGTGTCACTGATCATCTCTCCCAATATGTTTTCGAGGTGGCCCAACATCCTGCTGATCGCTTCAGAGTCGAAGCGCTCGGCGTCGTAGACCGCGGTTAGTTGCAGTTGCGTGCCGGGGAATACGAGCAATGTAAGTGGATAGTTGGTTCTTGAGAGAATCGCGTGAACTTGTTCAGCGTTAACCTGATCGCCGAGGTTAGCCGAATTGGGTTCAGCCGGGTAATTCTCAAAAACTAAAATGCTTTCAAACAGCGGCACGCCGTTGGGCACTTCGCTCCATCTTTGGATATCCCGGAGCGACGCATGGTGGTGTTCGCGCGCCTCAATGGCGTCGATCTGTAGATCTGTCAACCACGAAAGGAGATTTTTCTCGCTTGGAAAACGAACGCGAACGGGAATGGTATTAATGAAAAGGCCGACTGCCGAATCAATATCCGGCAATTCATGATGACGCACCGAGACCGTGGCTCCGAAGGCCACATCGTCTGAGCCGCTGTATCGGCTTAACAACAAAGCCCACGCGCCTTGCATCAGAGTGAACATCGTCAGCCGCTGTTGACGTGCGAAGGCGCTTAGCTTCGCGGAGGCCTCGACTGACAATTGCAGTTCCAATTCTGCATGGGTGACTACATCCCGGCGCGGCTCACCAGACAAGCGATCGAATCGCAGCTCAGCGCTCGATAAACCGTGCAGACTTGTTTGAGAACTAACGACTGTGACCAGCCGTCGAGCAGCGCGTGATGATTGGTCCAGATTAGTTGATAAGAATCAGTTGCCAGGTGAACGAGCGCAATCCGCATCAGCGGCGGCTGCGAGAAGTCGAAGCCTGTTTTTCGATCAGCAAGTAGAAACGATTCGAGCCGGCTCTCTTGTTCGGTTGGTCTGAATGCGCGCCAATCGTATTGCGCAAATGGGAGGGTTACCTGGCGGTGAACGATTTGAAAAGGATTGTCGCGACCGTCCCAGCGGAACGAGGTCCTCAAAATTGCTTGGTGTTCTACGACACGCTGCCACGCAGTTTCTAATAACCGAATATCCAATTCGCCTTCGATACGCCAGACGACCTGCTCGAGATAAAGCCCGGCTTCTGGCGCAAAGAGGCTATGAAAGGCCATGCCTGCCTGCGTCGACGACAATGGAAAAACGTCTTCAATGTCCGGCGCTGAAAAACGAAGCGCCAGTTTACCTGGCACGTCCTTCGTCGCTTCGTTGTTCGGCTCGAAGTTCTGGCTCATGATCTCGCAATGTGAGAACAACTTCTAGGTTACTGTCAGAGTCGCAGCCAACTCGGCAATCGTTTGATACTTGAAGACTAGTCTTGGCGTCAGGCGAAGTCCGGCCCGCGCCGCACGCGAGACAATCTGCATCACCAGAATGGAATCACCGCCGAGATCAAAAAAATTGTCGCTGGTGCCGACCGCGTCTTGCTTCAGCACGTCAGACCAGATTTGCGCCAGTTGTTCCTCAACCGGCGAGATCGGCGCCGCAAAATGTTTGTTTGAGACCGGTTCTAATTGGTCGATCGACTTCAGCGCCTGGCGATCAACCTTGCCATTTGGCAATCGTGGCAAGTTGTCAATAAAAATAATCTCAGCGGGAACGAGGTAGTCAGGCAGTTTGCCTTGCAAGTGACGGCGCAACTCTCCAACAGAAACCACGCTATCGTCCATCATTGGTACTTTGTAGGGCGTACCTGTTTCAGCAAGCTCCAGGCTGGTTTGCAATCTTGTCGCGTAAACATTGTAGAGACTTGAGCCGATCAGATATTCATCCTGCTCGGCGATCACTCGATAACCATGGTCCTTGAGCAATTCAATCAGTCGCGCCAGTTGTCCGTCGACATCATGCGCTTCAATAACGATTTGTTGGATCTTCTCCCAGTCCTGAGCAGCGATTCCCGCCAGCACGTCAGCCTCGCTCTTTTCGACATCGATTTTCAGCAGATCGATGCGCTCGATGCCTTCTTCACGAATGACGTCCGAAAGCGTTCTCAACTGACAAATGACTTTCTCACCGCTCACACGACTCTCGACTAGTTCGTCGAGATAGCGATCAGTCTGTTCACTGGCATTGCTGCTTTCCGGTTTTACATTCGCAATGATTGAACGCAAGACCTCCCGCTCGTCGGTCTCATCTCCATACCGGCCTGACTGGCTGGTGGAATTTGGATAGAAAGTAAACTCCACCTCGCCGGCCGCTTCGGCGAGGCCGCATTGAAACAGCTTGCTCTCATTTCCCTGACGGCTTCCATAAAGCGAAGTGTTGATCTTTAACGTCTCGAAAATCGCCGGTATTGGTTCGAAAGCAAAGACCCTGACGCTTTGCCGAATTTGCTGCACAAACAACGTAAAGAACCCAATGTTCGCCCCTACATCAAAAACACAAGCGCCGTCGTCGAGCACGATTCCGTGTCTGAAGTTTGTCTGATCGATGAAGATCTGCCGATAGAAGAAATCAGTTTCATGCTTGTTCTGTTGGACCACCGCCATATTGTTTGGCAACCGGTAACGATCGCGCCCGCCAGTCGCCGGCGCGGCAAAGTCGTGCGGAGCAACATACGCCACCAGCCGGGAATTGCCCGGTTGATCCTCCCGAGCAACCACGGCAACTTCGCGAACGCTTCGGTGCTCGAGCAGCGCGCTCTCAGTTTCGGCAGGCTCGACGCGGTGGCCGCGGATTTTTGTCTGACTATCAATCCGCCCCTGAAACTCCAAAGTGCCATCGGCGCACAACCGCCCAAAATCGCCGGTGCGGTAGAGTCGCGCCAAAGTGCTTTCGGCAAACGGATCGCAAGCAAACTTTTCACTTGTTAGGCCGGAATGATTGAGATAACCACGACCCACAGTTGGGCCACCAATGCAGATTTCTCCCACTTCGCCGTTTGTCACAGGCTGCAGGCACGCGTCCAGCAGCTGTACCCGAACATCATTAATTGGCCGGCCCAGGGGAACGATGCCTACCGGATCTTTCTCGTCCGGTGAGATCGGATAAGTCGCCACAATTCCGGTCGTCTCTGTTTGTCCGAACATATTGATAAGTTGCGCCCGGTGATTGAACTCAAACCTCCACGCCCGTGGAACGTCTGACAACAGCGGCTCGCTGGCCGAGAGAATCAAGCGCAATTCGTTTTTCAGCAGCTCTGCGCGGACCGCCAACGGCAGACTGCGCAGGGCATCAATGCAACTGCGCCAGTATGAAGGCACGATATCGATTATCGTGACTCCGCGCTGTTTTATCGTTGTAAACAGTTCGACCGGATTTGCGATCTCATCCGCAGTCGCTATCACCACAGTGGCGCCCGCCGACAGCGGCAACATTAATTGTCTAACCGACGAAGAAAAAGAGATTGAGGCGGTATGGAGGTAGACATCAGAGCGCGCGACCTCGATCGCGCTTTGCATCGACTTAACGTAATGGGCCAGGTTTCCCTGAGAGATCATTACTCCCTTGGGTTTACCGGTTGAGCCCGAGGTGTAGATCAGGTAGGCGAGATCATCGACGCAGTATTGAATGCTGAGCTTTTCGGTGGTCTCGCTCGTCGCTTGAGAAACCGTGTCGAACAACAAGCCAGGAACCTGACCATTTGGCAGGCGTTCAGCAATCTGCGTGTTAGTAAGGCAGATCGCCGGCTGCGAATCTGCAATCATGAATTGCAAACGCTCTTGCGGATAAGCGGGATCGAGCGGCACGTAGGCGCCGCCTGCCTTCAACACTCCCAAAATTCCCACAACCATTTCAAGAGAGCGCTCAAGCGAGATCGCGACCAGTGTGTTGGGACCAACACCCTGCGATTGCAAACGAACCGCAAGATGGTCCGCTTGCGCGTTCAGTTTGCCGTAGCTCAGTTCCCTGCCCATGCAGACAACCGCGACCTGATTGGGTGTCTGGGCAGCACGTTCTTCGAAAAGCTGATGTGCGAGCTTTAGCCTCCCGGCCTGAGCCGGGTCAAGATTACCGGGCAGTTCGGCTGCGTTAATTCCTCGTGTCAAATCACGATGCAATTCCTGCGACATATCACCCCTCTTGTAATGGATTGAAACTTCTCAAGCACTTTCCTGAGACATTCCAACGACCACGCTGCGCTTCCCGCTAAAGGGCTTGCGACCGTGGGCCGTCAGCATGTTGTCAATCAACAGCACGTCTCCGGCGCGCCACGAAAATGCAACCGCTTGCTCGTCACAAACCTTCAAAATCTCATCTATCATTTCCGGCTCGATGCTGCTGCCATCGGCGAAATAAACGTTGCGCGGCAGGTCCTCTTCCGCAAAAGTCGTGAGCAAATATTCGCGCACCTCGCCAGGCAAGCGCGAAACGTGAAAAAGGTGTGCCTGATTGAACCAAACCATTTCACCTGTTTGGGGATGTTTCGCAGACACCTGACAGCGCTGTCGGGTGCGCAGTTGTTCCTCGCCAATCCACTCAAACTCGATCCCAGCGGCGCGGCAATAGTTTTCCACTACGGATCTGGTGGTCGTTTGAAACACTTCTTCCCACGTCAGATCCAGGCCAGTGCCGTAGTTGCGCACATACATCAATCCTTTGCTCTCGAAACATTCTCTGATTCCAGCCGGAATGTGCCGGTAAATGTTGCGGCTGTCTGCGATCGGCGTCTCGCCACCTTTATCGGCCAGTTGCATTGAAAAGAACCAGAGTTTCATGGGCCACTTGCGGGAATAGGCGTGCTCGTTGTGCAAAGGTATCGATTGATGGGAGGGATACTCTGTTGAGGTGTAGATTCGTCCACTCACCAGAGTGCGTGGCGTCGACCGATAAGAGTAATCCAGTAGTTTGCCTGACACTGTTTCAATTAGTTGTTCAAACTCTTCAGTCGCGCCCAGGTTAAAGTTTCGAAAGAGTATTGCACCCTCTTGCAACAAACGTGCTTCGAGTAATTCTCGATTGCTGCCGGCCCAGGCAAGCAAATCCATGTCCTCGGTCGACGGGCTTACTACAATCGGCAGCCTTTGCGCCGGACGCAAGTAGCCCCAGTCGACTGATTCCGCCGCCGGCCGAAACGCGATCGCTGAACTCGCCTCGAGCGGTCTGGTGGCAAACTGATTAAGCGAAGACTTGTTCACTTTTTTCTAACTGTACCTATGAAACCGCGATTCGCTAATCGACCTGGCATATTCAAAACCGATCATTAGAACCAAACTATTCGTCACCAACGTTAGTCGTCGATCTGCGATCAGCACGATACGGTTTCTTCTTTAGATAAAAAGTCGCAAAGCGCTCCAGATGCCAGAAAATGCAAGGGTTAGGTCGACTCGGCGGGTGACTTAACTGGATTGATTTAGACTCCGAGGGAGTTATGAGAGGCGATACTGTTGCAGGTTTATTCGATCTAATTGCTATCTCGGAAATTTGGAGGCGCTGACAATTACTACCGGCGTTCAGGCTTCGATATTGCGCGTCCTCAAAGGCTCGATCTTGAAGAGCGCACGCAGTTGGGCAATAGAGATGTCTTCTCGGCGCGGTCGCAAGTAAGCCAAGACTCCTAATTCTTTTTTCCGGACCAGCCAGAACAGCCCGATGAGCATGGTCATGGTATATCCCAACAATGAGGCGACAGCCGCCCCTACGATTCCCAGTCGCGGCAGCAGCAGCAGCAATGAAATTAGAGTGACTACTGCCGAAGCTAACCGGGCAATAGTAGCTAGGCCGGGATGCCCAAAGCCTCGCAGCCCACTGATCATGATGCCACCGGAACTAAGCACGACCGAAGCAACCAGGAGGATGCGCAGCGTTGAAGTGGCTGCGAGAAAACTTTCTCCGTAGACATACTTCAACACGTATGGTGCGCCTATCCAAAGGGGAAGGAGGGCCAGCAAGTGAGTGTAGAGAGTCAGCCGCAAGCTTCTGCCAAGCAAGCGCTCAGCTCGATCGACTTGCGAGGCCGCCACTTCGGGCATTAGCGCATCGGCAATTGAACCGGCCAGCGTGGCTATAATCTCGGAGAGGCGCACGGCAATAAAGTAGAGTCCGATGGCTGCGCTCGAGGCCATGCCGCCCAGGAGTAGTTGGTCCAACCGCAGCGTGGTGAAGTCGGAGACTACTCCCGGATAGTCGCGCATGCCGTAACCGAGCGCTGTCTTCCATTTCGACCAGCTGGGTTGCCAGCGCGGCCTCAATTCCCGCAGGACAGCGAACAATGATAGGAACATTGCGGCGAATTGAGCCACGATCAAGGTCAACGCAGCACTCTCGACCGTCAGCCTGCCATAGAACCAGAGGAAAAAATAAGCTGCAGCTTGCACAACAAAAAACATGAGTCGCGATGCCCCCGCCCAACCGAAGCGGCGTGCCCCCTCAAGCAATCCGATCATTAAAAACTGAATCAGAGCGGCTGGAATGTTTATCAGATAGATCCTGACCAGCCGCATCGTTTCCGGATTCCGTTCGCCCACCACATGTGGAATCACTAACTCCGACAGCGCCACCGTGATCGGACCGGCGATTAGTGCAAAGAGAATCGCATTTGAAAAAAGCATCGAGCCGCATTCAGGCTCCCTCGCAACCCAATAACGATGTGCCTGGTCCAATCCGAAGGTCATTAGTAGCGCGCAGACCGGAGGCCAGAGCGTGACCACCAACAAATCACCGCGGCCCGCCGGTCCCAGCGCCCATGCGCTTAACAAACTGGTGACCAGGCCGCAGAAAAGGATCATGGCGTTGGCAACAAAAACCAGTTTGACGTTTCTGACAATCATCGGTTGGTATCCAGCCCTTCGGCTGCCCCTAGTTACTGCCGCAAGTAAACGGGCGACGTCTTCAAAGTAACGGCAACCCCGTTTGATCCGGCAATGACAACCCCTGTATTTTCGCCAGTATGCCTCATGCTCATGTAATGGCCGGCGTTAAGCGGAATCAAGACATTGTGGTCCTGGCTTGTAGTCCACGCGGCGACTCGTAAATCGCCACCTTTGCTGAAGATCAGCACATAATCCGCAACGCTTCCGACCTCGAGTCGCTTTTCAAATTTGTAACCATTGAAAAATGAAGTCAGGGTTCTCGCTGCAAGATAAGCGGGCTTCGGATCGTAAACGGGCTCACGGCCACCGTGATAGAAATTTGAAACAGTGCCGAAGTGATGTTCCGGCTCAATAGGATCTAAACCATCATCGTGCCAGTCATACCAGATCGACAGCGAAATATTATTGGCAACATTGGTTAGCCATGCGCGCGCCAGCAGTTGCCCCTGTTTTTCCGCTGTCATGCCACGCCAGCCGGCTGAATAGCCCCACTCGCTCGAGATGATTGGGATCTCTTTGCTTTCGGAGGCGCGATCACTACCGGGCTGCCCTGCTGGGGAACCCGATCTGCTCTCGGTTCCAGCGACAGCATAGGTACGAATCATTTGCCGCAAGCGACAGTAATCCCGCGCCGCCGTCTCCGGATCCTGGCGGCGGTAGGGATGAATGGATACTGCTGACCAGTATTCAAGTAATCCCGCTTTGAAGCAGCTCTCAAGAAAGTTGAAGTCGATTTCTGACGTTGCCGGCCCGATCAGTTTTTCGTCAGGCGCCGCTTGCTGAAATGCGCGCCCAACTGCCAGCGCCAAGGCGACATATTCTTGCGAGTTCGGTTGTGGGGGCCAAAACATTGATTGGTTCGGCTCGTTGTAGACTTCCCACAGCACACCCCGTCCGGCGAAATGACTGGCAGCAGCCACTGCCCAGCGAGCAAACGCCTGTCTGGTGAGTTCAGTGCGGGGCGGTGCGCCGTTGTCGTACAGGGGATTTCCATAATCAAGAATGAATAACGCGTGAACCTTGTAGGGCGCCAACGCCGACATTAGCCGATCATAGGAGGAGAAGTCGTAATGACCTCGCTCTTTCTCGGTTGCATCCCACTTAAGGTCCATGCGCACCCAGCGGAAGCCCCCGTCAGCAAGCATTTTCACTTCCCCAGGTTGTGGATCAGTGAAATCGATGTTGACGCCAAAACCATCCGGGATCACGGGGTTGCCCGAAGCGGACTTTGCGCTGAACTCACAATAGCTTTGGCGAGCGCAGCCTGAGCAAGGAAGAAGGGTAACGAGGAGAAGTACCAGAGCGTTGATGAAACGAAACTTTATCATTCGAGTCGGCGGCACTTCCGAACTACTCCAATCCGATCAACGCGTCTGCGGTTTGGCTCTTCGGTGGTGTCCGCCGAGAAAGTCGGGCGAGTTGAATGCGTATTCCTGCCGGCGTCAAGCTGACTGGCACGTCATCCCAACGTGGTCGCAGGCAGTCCCATAAACTGATCTGACGACGATGCAACAACCAGAACAAAGCCACCAGAAACATCACACTGTAACCGGTGATCGAAGCGAGTGCCGCTCCCTGAATACCTCTTGACGGCAGCCAGGTAAGCAAGGCCGCTACCATCACCAGCGCCGCGGCGATCCTGGCGATAGCGCTCAAGCCCGGATGCCCTAATCCGTTTAGTCCACTGATAACAATGGCGCCCGCACTCCAAACGACTGAAGCAAACATCAGTAGTCGCAGGACGTTGGTTACCGGCACGAAACCTTCTCCATAGGCGAAGCGGAGAATGTAAGGTGCGGCAATCCAAAGCGGAATCAGAATGAGCAGGTGGGCACAAAGCGTCAAACGCAAACTTCTGGTAACTACTCGGGTTGCCTGATCAGCCTTTTTCGAAGCTGCCACCTCCGGCAGTAACGCATCACCTACTGAACCGGCAAGGGTAGTGGTGATGTCCGCCAGTCGCAGCGCCACGACATAGAGCCCGACTGCACTGCTTGATGCCATTCCCACCAGCATCATGAGGTCCATCCGCCAATTAACAAATTCGGTAAGAATGCCTGGATAGTCGCGAACTCCATAACGGAGCGTGGTCCCCAACTCGGCCAGATTTGGCTGCCATTTCGGATGGAGTTCACGCCAGACAGCGATCAGTGAGACGACCAACGAAGCCACTAACGAAGCGACCATGGTGTATGACGCACTTGCAACCGTTAAGTGACCGGTAAGCCACAGCACAACATAACTTCCCAACTGCACGCCGAAGAGGATCAATCGCAAGGCTCCGACCCACGTAAAGCGACGAGCCCCTTCCAACATCCCGCGGGTAAGGTCGGTAAGCATGTGCACCGGAATTACCAGCAAATAGATGCGCGCCAGCCGCAAAACTTCAGGACTGCGCTCGCCAATCAGGTGTGGAATTATTAATTCTGAGAGGCCAAGAGTGATCAGGCCCACCAGCAGTGTAAAAATCACCGCGTTTGAGAACAGCGCTGAGATACACTCCGGCTTTTTGGCGATCCAGAAACGATAGGCCTGAGGTAAACCAATCTGCGCTACCATGGAGAAAATTGCCGGCCACATCAGCACTACCATCAAATCACCGCGCCCGGATGGCCCAAGCGCCCACGCACTTAACAAGCTGGTGACAACGCCTGACGAAAGCATTAGAGCATTGGTACTAAAGACTAATTTGATATTGCGTTTTAGCATTCGAAGTTCGGCAATTTCGAGTTATTGGACGCTCACGTTCAGGCTGCGAATTCGATACTGGGATAACCAATCGATTCTGTTCTGGTCCTGATCGTCTGTTGATAAAGGTCGTAGGTTTTTTCTGCGACTCGGTCCCAGGAATATTGCTTGACTCGTTCGAGCCCCCTCAGCGCGAGGCAGTCTCGCAAAGCTTGATCGGAAAGCAATTGCCGTAAAGCACAAGCGAGCGCATCGGGGTCGCCTTCGCGAAAAACCAGTCCCGCATCGTCAATCACTTCCGGAATCGCACCGCAGGTTGAGCCTACTACGGGAACACCGCTCGCCATTGCTTCCACAATCACGCGGCCAAATTGTTCGCGAATACGTTTAGTGGTTTCGGTTGGTATCACCAAAATATCGATCTGGTGGAAATAGTCGGGTACCAGAGCGAAGTTGATCGCGCCGGTAAACTTCGCCCGCTCCCGGAGTCCCGCATCGCGAAGTTGTTGTTCAAATACTGCACGCTCCGGTCCTTCACCAACCATGAACAGTTGCCAGGTTTCAGCGCTCAATGTTGCGAGCGCCCGGCCGAGCACATTAAGTCCTTTCCCGGGTAACATGCGGCCTACAAAGCCGATTGTTAGTGCTCGGGACGAACGCTTACCGGAAGCCTGCAGCGGACGGAAAGCCGTTGTATCAACGCCAAATGTAATGATCGGCGCCGGCTTCCGAAATCCTTTGGCTCGTAACACCTCACAAACTGATTCGCTGCAGGCATAGGCGGCGGCAACTCGTCTAAAGGCGCGCTGCTCGAGCCAATTGAATGGCGGCGGATAACGGTGAAGGATGTTCTGGTTTGTCTGCATCACAATTGGCGTTTGTGGCGCGAACCAACGACATAAGGTGAGCACCTCTGCACAGGCGATGCTATATGGTTCGTGACTTAAATCTATGAGATGCGGTTGATGACGGCGTAAGGCCTTGATGATCGGTCGCGGCTCATAGGCAAATAACTGAATGTGGCTGGAAAGATAAGTTCGCGCGGTTCTCACTGGAAAAAGATCGTCGCCCGCGGCTTCAACGTCCATCTCAGCTTCACGCCACCGCTCAGTTGTCAGCACCTCGAGATCGACCTCAGGATAACGCTTCGCGAAGGCGCGTTCTCGTTGACGCAATGCAGGTGTCAAGCTTGAATGGGCAATGCGCAAGACTCGCATTTTCTCTGCCACGCTGGTCAGACTTCCTTCTGCCATAAGTCTCTGTTGTCTAAATTGAAATTCCCGTATCCGGAACGCCGAAGGCTCGTGAGTCACCTGCTCGTTCTGCAATGACTTCATTGAAGAGAGTCAAATACTGCCTGGCGATCTTCTCCCACGCATAGTTTCCGGCAGTGGCCAAACCGCTTTCACGCAGGCGCGCATGCAGCTCCGGTTCGTTCAGCATACGATCCAACTTGACCGCGATGTCCTGTGGATCACGCTGAATGTGCAACCCGTTTTCGCCGTCACGGAGATAATCCTCGATGCCGCCAACAGGTGAAGCGAGAACCGGAAGGCCGGAGGCCATTGCTTCCAGGCAGACCAGCGCGAACGTTTCATAGAGACTGGGAAGAACGAAAGCGTCTGCGGCAGGATAGATCCGCGGCAGATCGCTGCGAGCGCCGGCGAAGATTACTTGATCGCGGACGCCTAGCTGTTCTGCCAGTCGTTTGAAGGGTCCTGATACGTCCCCACCAACTACCAGCAAGATCGCTTTGGTCTGCATCTCCGCCAACGCTCTGATTACAAACTCTAATCCCTTCAGGCGAAACTGACTGCCGACGAAGAGCAGCAAGGGGATATTTTCCGGAACACTAAAGCTGCGACGCACCTCAACTCTTGAGCTTGCGTTTGCCGGATTAAACCGCGTTAGGTTGATGCCATTAGGGATGATTACGATCCGTTCATCAGGGACCTGATAGTGTTCCTGCAATTGTTTACGGACACGTTCAGAAATCGCCACAATGCGACGGTAACGTCCACCCTTGAGCATCCACCAATCGCGCCAGGCGATCCACAGGTTGCTGGGATTGAAAAGCCAACCGTAGTGTCCCGCGCGTCGCTTCTCGGCCAGGGAAGCCCCGTTGACGGCATGCATAACGCACACATCACCGACCAGCGAGTCACCATGACTAAGGATTACTTTGGCGCCTCGCGTTTGACAGGCCCGCCAGGTCGCAATCAACGTAAACAGTGGCACCACAATGAGCGCCGCCAGGTGCCGCCAGCGCGCCCGTATGCCCCAAGCAGTCAGCCAGGGAGCGACGTAAGCAATTCCCTGGCGTGCCTCGGCTTCGGTAGCCAGACTGGTTAGCACTCGCGAGTCAAAACCTAGCGCAAGCCAGGCGCGGTGCAGTTCATAAGCGACACATTCACTGCCACCCGCAAGTCCCAGCTCTAATGACAACTGTAAAATGAAGTCTTCCATTTGCACTCTGGACGTCGAACAAACTTTAGGAAGCTCTGATTAAGTCTTCGACGCGTAGCGTCGGTATGAGTTTAGCCCGGCGTTTCAACGCCGGGATCAGGTGATTGCCGGGTTTCGTCGCGTAGCGACGATTGAAAAGGGCGCTAATTTCCGGCGTCGCTACGCGACGCGAACACTTTTGCCCTTGCCCCGGCCTTGAAAAGGCCGGCCTAAACTCATGCCGACGCTACGCGTCGAAGACACTTGATCAGACGTTCCTGTAGTCTCTCCATTCAGCTCGTGAGGCAAACCATTAGTTTGCACTGGCTTTAGCCTTGATAAGGCCCACGCAAACTACACTCTGCGTGGACCGATAGCGACAAACTGAAATTTGTCGGATTCTTATTGAACTTCTATGCGTATTTCGCCCCTGCCTCGGCACGTCTTCCCTTTGGTTGCGAATTCACTGCATTTGATTTCCATTCCGGCTTCGAGTCTTCACCGAAGCCATAGAAGCTCTGAAGGTCGGTCAGGTAACGATTGGCGGAAAAGTGAGCAGCTACATGTGCTTTTCCCTGTTTTCCAAGTTTTGCGCGCAGTCTCGGATCGCGGCTCAGATCAATGATCGCCCGGGCAAGGGCACCTTGATCTCGCAAGGGAACGAGCCAGCCATTCTCCTGGTGTTCGATGATCTCTGGAATGCCGTCCACAGCTGCAGCCAGGACCGGAGTGCCACAGGCCATCGCTTCGAGTATTACCAAACCAAAAGGCTCAGCGTTCGAGTTAACGACCAACAAATCGAGCGCCTGCATGATTGCGCCGATATCACTTCGAGCTCCCAACATTCGCACTCTGTCTCGCATACCACGGTCCATGGCGACGTGCTCGACAGCTTTCATATACTCATCGTCCCGGTTGAACAGAGGGGCGCCGGCAACCAGCAACACCGTATGGGGAATCTCGCTTAGCGCGATGGCAAACGCGCGTACTAACTCAAGTTGTCCCTTGCGCGGCGTTAGTTGTCCGACGATCCCAATCAACTGATCAGTCTCGCGAATTCGCAGTTCTTTCCGTATACGCCGCGTGGCTGTCGGATCGGGAAGGAAGTTGTCCGGATCGATTGCGTTGAGAATCACGACGATGCGACTTTTCAGCCGGCGCGCGAAGCGACCGGAGAAATTTGAGGCAACCGCTTCTGAGACTGCGATCATGCGAGTACGCGCAGAGAGCAAAGCGAAAAGGCGAATCAAAGTGCTCAGGGGATGCTGCGGCAGCAGATCATGGAGGTGCCAGACTACTCGCGTTCCCAGTCCAAAGGTTGCGGCAGTCGCTACCAGGCCGGCGCGAATACTATTCGCATGAATTAAATCCGGCTTTATGACTGCAACTCTGGCGCGGAGCTGTCCAACGACATGGAAGAAAGACTTGCAGTAGCGCGCCAGATCACTAACCTGCCAGGTAAACCGAGCTTCGAGGCCGGCTACTATCTCGACTGGGACTCCAAGTCTTGATACGAGGTCAGAAAGCGAATCGTGATCGGGACAAACCATAATTGGTTTGAAACTATCTCGATCAATTCGCGCCAGAATCATCAAGAGCACGCGCTCCGCGCCGCTAACTTGTCCAGTGTGGTTGTAGAAAAGAATCTTCATTACATCGTGGACCAACAGACTTCAGTTCGTCGTCGCCATAGGCTTGCGGCGACCACCGGCAAATTGAGTTCTGTCGGACAGCCGGCGCCATCTTGCCTTTGTTAGTGCATAAAATCCTGAAGACTTAACTACAAAACGCACCAGGTTATCTTGCCGTCCCAGTGGCACGCGCCAGCGTGAGTGCAAACTATTGGTACCTTTCCATACTGACCACGACGCTCGATAGCCACAGTCGGCGCTCAATGATTCAAGTCGAGAGTTGCATTCACCGTAAGGCCAGGCAAGGAGATCAATAGTCTTGCCCGTTATTCCGGCCAGTATTCGTCGTGACTCGATCAACTCAAACCGCGCCTCCTCGGAAGTCAGGCGATTGCAGTGACGATGCCAAAGACCGTGAGCTCCAATCGTGATCAATGGATGCTTGGAAATCTCGCGCAAATCTTCGCGCGAAAGACATTCGTCGCGCCCCAGAAATCCGGCCGTGACAAAGAGAGTCATGGGCAACTCAAATCTTTCGAGCAGCGGTAGAGCAACAGTCAAATTGTCGCGATAACCATCGTCAAAGGTAATCGAAACCAGTGAACGACGCGGACTGACGCGCAGCGTCTCAGCGAGCGGCACGACTCGACGCCAGCGTGAAAGCCAGCGCAGTTGTTGCTCAAAGCGTTCCGGCGAAATATCGGCGTCGGCCTCCATTGGTTCAGGCGGCGAGCTGATCGAGTGATAAACCAGCACTGAGTGCATAGGACCACTGAATTTGAAACTAACGTGAAGCGCGCCAACGGCCGAACTCAATTACGGGCGACCGTGTGCGCGCTTTACAGGTGCACAACGCTGATTTGGCGCCAGTTCAACTCTTACCCGAGTTCGTCTGCTTCTGAATTTGATTCTCCAAATGCTGTAAAGACTCAATTCGCGTCTGTTTTCAATGATTCAGAGTCATTGAGTTCCCGGCAAGCCACTTGGACATCGTAAAAGAACCTCACGTGCAGGACCTCGCGAAAAAGTTAGGCGCCTGCCTCGAGCGCGCTAAGAATTCCTCAAGCGAATAACCACGCGGCAACCCGAACAGCAGTCATCGAGCGGCCAGCTCTGCTTGGGACCGCGGGCGCCTCGCCCGCCTTCGTTGAATGTCACGTCGTCGAAATCTCCAGATTCAACCGAGCCTTAAGTGAACCCGCCGGTTGAGGCGGGCGAGGCGCCCGCGGTCCGAGTAGGAGGAAGCATAACCCTTCAACGATTTCGTCGACCCTAAGCCGCGAGTTCACCGTTTGTGGCGTCGTAGAAAGAAGGATTCTGAGGTTGAATTGAAGAGGGATTTGAAGAGTCTGCCAAAGTTTTTCGCAACTCGCCGGCGCTGATCCAGCCGATCAGCAGCCAGGCAATCGGCGCCACGGAGTAAAGCGTGAATGTATTACCAAACATGCTGTTGAGAATCAACACCGGCATTAGCGTTGCCGCTATGCGCCATAGTCGTGCTTCACGCAAGACAGTTTCGTGCGATCGGATATCACGCGATCGCAGGTAAGCATCGCGGAAAGCTCGCCAACTCATCTTCGTCGCGCGTAATAGAATCCACATGAAGAGCAGCGCCGACGGTAACCCACAGGTGATTACTGTCGAGATAAAGTAACTATCAACCGGCGGGAGATCCAGATCACTATTAAACCGCCAAGCGCCCACTGATGTTCCTCCGATGCCAATCCCCAACGGCCGGTATGGAATATATTCCGTCGCCAGCCAGGTCCAGTTCTTGAGGCGTTCCTGCAAACTGTCTTCCTGGGCCGGACGCAATGTTCCTCGGAGCGTGTGGGAGAGCACCGTGCCCATGGTGTCGTCGCCATGACTTAACATGTCGTCGTTGGTGGGCGCCTTTACCAACACAGCTATCAGCACCACGGGCGCCACAGCGAGCAATAGACGGCCCACCGCACCTCGCCATGTTTTCGCGCCCAGCATCAACAGGACAAAGACTCCCAGAATCAATCCAAAGATGGCAGTGCGTTGGCCGGTGAAGAGCAACATCAGCGTCAGCGCTGCTCCGCACACAAACCATGCAGTGCGTCTGGGATAACTGCCGGCACAGGCGGCAAAACCAAAAGCTACCAGGGCGCCGATCTCTATGTATCGACCCCACTCTTCGGCGCTGCTGTAAGTTGCCAGCGCGCGTTTCACGTTCCCGACCGAAATCGAGTTATAGAATTCTGTGTTGTCGATCCAATATTGTTCGAAGCTGGGAAAACCAAACAAGAGTTGATAGAGCCCATAAAGCGAAGTAATAACTCCCAGGACCACCATCAGGCGCAAGACCGTTTCGAGGAAGGCGGGCTTGATTGTTTGACCAAAATAAAACCAGGCGACCGGCACCAACATGAACAGCGCGCCCGATAGCCCCACAGTTAAGCCGCCCTGCAGCGGATTGAATATCTCCAGGGTATAGATCAACCCGAGTATTGAGACCAGTGCTGCTAGTGGGCTATAACGAAAAATGCGCAGCTTGCGACGTTGCAGGAGCATCGCGAAAGCCATCAAGGTAACCAGTGGAGTTATAAGGTGGATCGGATCGGTTTGTGAGTAGGGCAAGAAGAGATACTGCGCTCGCCGCAGGAAACCTCGCAGCGGTTCAAACAACATCATGGCAAACAATCCAGCTTCGAGGCTGACCAGTAGAGGGAGCGCCAGGGACCACGCCAGCGCGCCAAGCCCCAACCAACGCAGGGCCTCCCCGCCGGCGTTTACCGCCCAGACGGCTAATGCCGATAACGGCAAGGTCACTAACGGCCACAGCTTTGCCGGTCGGCGTGGCCTACTGTCTTGTACCAGGATCCGGCTACTCATAATTGTGTTGTTTGCGATCCGCACTGTTGCAGGCGAGACGCTCGAGGTGGTCTCACCTGGCAACCGCTAACCTCGGCCACGTGCGCGCGGCGACGTTGCCCGAAAGCAATCGCGCGCCCGCGCTCAGTTCTCCAGCACAAGAGGACGGCGCCACTGATCCTAGAAACTGCAGGACTCGGAATGCAAAAACGCTGCGATCAAACTTCTCTGCATGTCTACGCAATATCTGCTGATGCCAGGAGCGACTCTCAAACTCTTCCATCGCTTCGACCAGCGCTGTGCTTGTAGGCTGGTTGAAGAAAACGCCGGTCACTCCCTCAATGACAGTTTCCATCGCGCCTCCGCCTCGGAATGCGATCACCGGACGCCCAGCCGCATTTACTTCAAGCGGCACCATGCCAAAGTCTTCCTCGCCCGGGAATAGCAGTGCACGGCAGCGGCTTGCGTAGCGGTTTATCTGGCTGTCGGGTTGACGACCAAGAAATTCCGTTTTTGGTCCGGCCAGCTTTTGCAGCCGCTCGCGATCCGGACCATCACCGATAATTATCAACCGGCGGTCAAGGCGATTGCAGGCTTCGATGGCGAGATCGATCCGCTTGTAAGGCACCAATCGCGACAACACGAGATAGTAATCGTCAGCATGCGGCGACATCTGAAATCGATCCACATCGATTGGCGGCGGAATGACAAACGCTTCCCGTCCGTAAATCTGTTTTATGCGTTGGGCCACAAGGCGTGAGTTGGCAATATAATAGTTTGGCTGTTGCGCCGCGCGCAGATCCCACTTTTTCAAACCCCATAAAGATATTGGCAGTAAAGATCGGGCAACGCGTCCGAGACTTTCCCGAGCGACGTAATCTTCGTAGCGCCAGACCCAGCGCATCGGTGTGTGGCAATAGCAGACATGAATTGCATCGCGTCGCCGCCGCACTCCCTTGGCATATCCTGAGCTGCTGCTAAAGATCAGGTCATACTCCGAAAGATCAAAGCGCTCAATCGCCAGCGGGTAGAGCATGAAGTATTGGCGGAAGCGTTGCTCCATTCCGGGCAACCGTTGCATCGGCGAAGTCCGAATGTCAGCGCCAATCAAGTCCTTCGGTAAACGGTGTGACAGAGCCACGGTTGTGTAAATTGGCGCGGCCGGGAAAGAGTCGTGCATGGCCGCCGCTACACGCTCAGCACCGCCCATCTGAATAAAGTAATCGTGTACGAGTGCGATTTTTGACACTGGACTTAAACCTTTCTGATACTTATGTATAAGACTCAGAATGAGGCCCAATTTTCAGTGAATGCGCACCGGCTATGCCGTGAAGGAAGAACTCCAGGAGCCGCGGATTAACGCGGACAGACGCGGGTCTGAGAAGACAAAAAAGTACAATGCAACCTTGGAAACCTTGGGTGAGAAAGGATGTGTGGCTTACGGTTTGACTTGCTCTAATCCGCGTTACTCGGCATAAATCCGCGGTCGAATTTTCCTGGAGCACTCAGCTTGCTCCACGGGCCAACAAGATAGCGGGAATGGTGCGTAACAAAATTAGACCATCAAGGCCCAGGGACCAGCGATCAATGTATTCGAGATCGAGCTCCATCCATTGTTCGAATGAAAGGTTGCTGCGCCCGGACACCTGCCAGAGACAAGTCAATCCGGGCTTAACGCTGAAACGACGCTT
>WNGJ01001333.1_pt1 | contig 26094 bp, 15 predicted proteins | sample 5400611 | NCBI WGS metagenome assembly WNGJ01 (sample SAMN13153375, study PRJNA577476) | soil metagenome | isolation source: 40 cm soil or saprolite under Garry oak tree replicate 1 | place: USA:California | collected 2016-06-15
CCGCCTCGACCTCCTTCGGGTCGAACGCGGCGTTCCGCATCCTCTCCGATTCGATCATCAGGGCCGTGTCCATCGCGCTCGCGGGGATCGTCTCGAAGTACATCGTGTAGTCGGTGTCGGTGAAGGCGTTCATCTTGCCGCCGAGGCGGGAGATCAGCTTGTCGATGTCGCCCTTCCCGAGCTTGCCGCCGCCCTTGAAAAGCATGTGCTCGACCCAGTGCGTCGAGCCGGTCATGCCCGGGACCTCGTTGCGCGAGCCGATGCGATAGACGACCCAGGTCGAGAGGGCCTTCGTGTCCGGGATCGGACGGAGGATCACTTTGAGCCCGTTATCGAGCGTCTCGACATGGGTGGGCATCTGGGTCGCTGGAAGGCGGGCGGGCGATATAGAGTTGCCCGACGACCGGCCCTTCGGCTAGTCAGCAACCGTTTCCGCGAGAACCTCTCCTGTTCAGGTCCGTAATCTCGCTGCGAAGACCCTCCCTGAATGCAACAACGTTCGGGGGCAAGGCAGCGAAGCCACGCCCATTGCGCCCCTGCTTGGTTGTTTGCCGATGCTGCATGAACTCATTCAGGATGCGCGCCTGCCCAGCTTTGACCCTCAGGTGGGACCCTACACGTTGCAGGAGCAATGCAATCATCCCTCCTGTCCAAACGAGCTGGTACGCCCCTTTCCAGGCTGCCCTCCGCGCCGGCTGATCCGCAATGATTCCTCCGAACTGGTGCTGAATCGCTTCTAGGACTTCTCGCTGAGTGTTCGCCACCGCAACCCGAGGACGATACTGGGGGGTGCGACAATCCGCGACCCTCGTCCGGGTAATCATGATCGATCCCTCTGCGTCGATGAAACCGGCGACATATTTCGGTGATAAGCTCGTTTGGCCTGGCGAGGGCGCACCGTTCGAGAGGTTTCGTCGACCTTCAGGACCTCTTCGATTCATGCGTTTCACCCGAATGTAGAAGGCTTGGCGAGATCGGACCTCTTGGTGGGACAGAGGCAACAAGCGACCGGCCTGATCTCGGAATCTGCGCCCTGCCCGAATTCGTTGGTCGAAAGCCAGGAGTGCTTCGCACTGTCTCGACTTAACGAGGAGGAAAGGTTTGATCGTCCGGAGCACTCTGGCCGCTGCAGCATTAGTCCAAATTAGTGCGTAGGAGGGCTTCCAGGCGGTTTTCCGTTGCCCGACCGCGGACATGGTCCCGCCGTTCGTTCGCTGAATCGCTTCCAAAATCATACGATCGGTGTTGTAAATGCTCAAACGGAGGCAATACTCGGGCGTGCGATGACGACGGCGAATACGCGCCAGGCCCGGATAACCTTCCCCGTCCACAAAACCCGCCAAGTATTCGACGGGGACCATTCGCAAGAAGCGGTGTCTTTTTAGACTAACTAGAATCTGGAGGGAGGTGGGTGAAAGTGCTAGGCACGTCGATCCCCTCCTTCCCCCTTCTGGGCGCGGAACTTGGCCGATTCCAAGTCGAGCTCGAAGTCCTCTTCCTTCACTTCGCCGGGCGTGAAGACTTTGCCTGCCTCAAACTCTAGCTTCTTTTCCTGCTTCTTGCGCTTCTTGGGCTTTTCCTCAGCTTGCTGTTGCATACGGTACCTCCAGTTTAGTGGCATAGGGATCGAGCAAATCGATGCGCCGTCTCGTTCCGTCGTTCACGATTAACACGGACCAATCGATCATCTCGATATTGAATGTGTCGCACAGGGTTCGGCGCAAGAGAGCACGGCTGTCTTCGGGCGGCTCATGAATCGCTCGCTTGATCGCCTCGTCGTCCGTGATGCGATCCACGAGGCCCGCGCGCTGCCGTTTGTAGAAAAGTGAGCGTTCCGCGGCAATCTCGGAGTACTGCTTGCACGCCATCATCTCGACGTCGGGACCGCCTTTCTTGTCGGCGGCCTCTTGGATCGCGTAGTATCGGTCCAGCCATTCGACGTGGCGCGCGGCATCCTTCGACCGCCGGTTCGCCAGGTCGTCGAGGACCTCCTCGAACATCCGCAAGGCGCGGTGCTCCCAATCGTCCTCCACGATCGCCTCGATCTTCTCGAGGTAGTACCGCTGGATGTCGATCGGCGAGACGATCTTGCCGTCCTCGAGTTCGACGGTCCACGTCGTCGAGCGCCTCGGCCTCCATCAGCTGCAGCACGGCCGACGTCGTGAAGTGACGCAGCATGATCGCCGTCTCGTTCATCAGGGCGTCCCCCACGATCACGTGGAGGCGCCGCCAGAGCCGCCCGTCGGCGTGGGGCTCGTCGCGCGTGTTCAGGATGCCCGTGTCGTGCATCGTCTCGCCGCTGATCACCTGGGACGTCAGGAAGGCCATCGGCGACAGGACGTACTTCCCGCGCACGATGTCCCCGGCCCCCGTGAAGATGATCCGCGTCGCGAGGTGGGGCACGAGCTCGCGGATGAACCGCCCCGGGAACGCGACGTCCCGGGAGACGCAGTAGTTCTCGTGCGACCCGTACGACGTCCCATCGGGCGAGGTGTTGTTCTTGAAGGCGTGGATCTTCGTCTCGCCGGTGTACTTTTCCTCCATGATGCGGCGGAGCCAGTCGAGGATCTTCTCGCCCGCCTTCTCCCACGTCACGACGTCGTGGAAGTTCGTCGTCTCGGCGGTGCTGACCTCGAAGTGCCCGACGTCATAGTAGACGCGCGAGCCGTTCGTGATGAACTCGCCGGCCAGGTGCAGGTCCGAGTCCCGCAGGAGGTCGAGCGCCATCATGTGCGGGTCGAAGCCCATCGTGCCCATTTTGCGGCAGTACAGCGTGTACTCGTGCTCAGTCCCCTGGACCATCTTCTTCATGCGTCACCCGACCATCGGGTCCGCACCGGTCCGGAAGACCTCCCGCTGCCTCTTCTCGTAGACGTACATCTCGGTGATCGCGTGCTCCTTGCACTCCTCGTCGATCGCCATCTCGAGGTCCTTTAGGCTGAGGCCTTCCTTCTTGCGGTCCGGCTTCTTGAGCGTGATGACCCGCTTCACGAAGTTCTTCTTCGCGGTGGTCACGATGGCCTCGATGATTGCGCCGGAGATGATGTCCTTGCGCTTCACCGTCTTGATCGCTTCCTTCGCTTCGGCGTCGAGCTTGACCTTGACCCACTTGTTCTCGCCGTACAGCTCGTCCAGGACGTAGCGGCGGAGCGTCTCGACGGCCTCCTTGTGCCCGCCGGACTGCTCCTCCAACGTCGCGGCGACAGGGAGGTCCTCGTTCAGGTAGATCTGCAGGATCTCTTCGGCCGCGTTCCGGTCGGGCCGCGGAATCTCGATGATCTCGTCGAACCGCCCGGGTCGCAACAGCGCCGGGTCCACGAGGTCCGCGCGGTTCGTTGCGCCGATCACGAAGACGTCGTGCAGCTCGACGAGTCCGTCCATCTCGCTCAGAATCTGCGCGATGATGTTCTTGTGCACGCCGGACGTGTCCATCATTCCCCGCACCGTGAAGAGGGCCTCGATCTCGTCGAAGAAGACGATGCTCGGCTTCTTCTCGTGCGCCTGGCGGAAGATCTCCTTGATGATGCGCTCGCTCTCCCCGACCCACTTCGAGAGGACGTCCGCAATGCTGACGTTGAAGAACGTCATGTCGTTCTCCGTCGCGATCGCCTTCACGAGGAGCGTCTTGCCACAGCCCGGCGGACCGTACAGCAGGATGCCCCGCGGCGCCTCGAGGGAGATCTGCGCGAACAGCTTGGCCTCCTGGTACGGGAGGACGACGACGTCTTTGATCCGCTCGATCGCCTCCATCAACCCGCCGATCGCCGTGTACCCGACGTTCGGCTTCTCGCCGAGCAGGAGCGATTTGACCTCGAGGTTCGGGAGGACATCGAGGACCTCCATCGTCGGAGGCAGGACGCTGATCTGGAATCCGGGTTTCAGCTTCTTGTAGACGCCCTTGTCGCAGTCGATGAGCCGCTTTTCCATGTCGCCCTCGACGGAGATGACGAGCTTGCCGTCCATCATGTCGGCGACCTTCGCGATCACGCCCTCGTTGTGGACGGCGCTGCCCTCGACGATCGCGTACGTCTGCGGATGCACCCAGACGTACTGACCGACGCCCAGCTGTGCCTTGTCCACGAGGCCGGTCGAGACCTTCAGGAGTTCCGTCGCCCGCGCGACGACCACCTGGTTGCCGTCGAGGTCCGGGCCCTCCTTGCGTACGACGTACGCGTAGAGGAGCGGCGGCTGCTTGATCTTGTTGAACTTGTCCTCATACGCCTTGAGGCGGTACTCCCGCTCCTCGATTTCGTATCGGAAGGAGTGAAGGTCCCGCTCGTATTGCCGGCGCAGGCGGTCCATCTTTTCCTCGAACTCGTCCCGCACGGCGTCCGCCGACTTCGACACCTTCCCGTCGCCCTCATCGCTCGCCATTCGTTGATCTCCCTACGTATGTGTCCGCGAGCCGTCGAGTCTCGACAGCATCTGCTCTCTCGACACGAGTCTATGGAACAAGAGACTGCCTCGTCCCATCCCTTGTTAGAAAGTGGCATCCGAAATTAAAGCTTTTGTTATCGGTACTGGAGATGCGACAAACGCAAGGTTTCATCGAATCGACGAGGATTGCGTGCGTCGGTCGAATGGGACGAACATCGTCCGAACGAGGAAATCGGAAATTCGTGCTGAAAGCGGCGCGAAAGCTCTACATCAGCGAGGCCGTTGGCCCGATCGGATCGAGCGAAGTGCTGAAGAGGGACCAAGGCACGCTCATGCGAATGCAAATCCGTCGCGCGTGCCGATCGACGAATGAGGCCGTGGCTCAGAGGAGCCAGCCTCCGGTGACTCGAGCACATCGCCCGTCACGAACTCGGCTTCCTCCGACACCAGGAACAGGACGGCGCTGGCGACATCCTCCCCGGTCCCGACGCGCGGGACCGCGAAGCGCTTGTCCTCCCTTCGCCCAGCGTCGGCAATCGGGAGTTCCGGATCATCGATTACCCCCGGCGCGACCACATTCACCGTGATCCCGAACGGACCCACCTCCCGGGCAAGGACATCGAGAACGCGACGATTCCAGCTTTCGCCGCATAGAACGCGGACATTCGGGCGGACCCGTGAGCGCGAAAGGCGCCCGCCGCGCCCAGATTGACGATGCGACCCCACGTCCGTCGGCGCATGTGCGGCACCGCGTACTTGGAACAGAGGAACGTTGCGGTGAGATTCGAGTCCAGGATGCGCCGCCACGTCCCGGCGTCCATCGATGCGACCGATTCGACGACAAATTCACCACGTTGTTGACCAGGCTGTCGATACCGCCGAGCTTTCGGACCGCCGTCTCGACGATCCGTCGACATTCCGCGGCGCGGGTCAGGTCCGCGCGGACGGCGAACGCGCTCCGGCCGAGCGTCTCGATCGATGCCACCGTCCGCCGCGCCGCCTGAGCATCCGCCCGATAACTGATGGCAACATCGGCGCCGGCTCGCGCGAGGGCCAGGGCGATCACCTTACCGATTCGCCGGGATCCACCCGTGACGAGAGGCTGCGCGGCCCGCCGGGCTCATGACGAATCGGCGGAACGGCGGATTGGCGTTTAGCGTTTCGGAAATCGGGGAGCGTGACACCGGCAAGCTGGAACATTCGAGTCGAAACGCTGCGCCAAGGTCGGTAACGATTCGCGCGCAAGCCGCTGGATGCAGGCGAAGAGACGGCTCGGACTCGGACCGGCAATCAGGTCGGTGCGTCGCGTCGCGCGGAGGCGACGTTCGGCTAAACGGGCGGACGCCTGACGAGCGCCCGGGCGACGCTCGGGAGGACAAAGATGGACATCGTATGGCCTTCAACCCGTGCTCAGCGGATCAGAACCCGCCGCCCGATGTCGAACACGAGCATGACTGCCGGGGGGTCTTTTCGCACGATCCGCTGGGATTCCTTCACAATCTTCATCGTAGCTCACCTCGCGTGCCAATCCGGTTGTTATCGAAACTCGCCTTGGACAGGTCGGTACTTAAGTATGTTGACGACAGTAACACGTTTTGATAAAGTCGAATAAGGGGTCCCTTTCACGCCGGAACCGCCCGAGACCTCCCCCGTCCGCGACGTCGCTGTCTCCGTCGACCAACTCAAGGTGTTGAGTGAGCCGTCCCGCCTTCGAATCCTCACGTTGCTGATGGAACGCGACATGTCGATCTCCGACATCGCACGGGTGTTGTCGCTGTCCCCCGCGACGGTCCACCACCACATTACGCAGCTCCTGGACGCGAACCTCATCATCCCGACGAAGACCGAGATCCGCGGAAACCTCGTTGAGAAGTATTATCGCATCCCGGCCACGGGCATCGATTCGAGCCAGATCTGGGACCGTCTGACCGATCCGGACAAGGTGAATTACCGGCTCGCGGTCCTCGGCATGCTGAAAGGCATGATCAACGAGTCGATCAAACGGATCCAAGAGCGCGGCACGGTCGACTTCGAGGTCGGGCGGGCGTACTTCTACCACGTCCCGTGGCGGCGCGACTCGGTTCAGCAGGTCCAGGAGATCTTCGACGACGCACGACGGAAGCTCGAGCGTCTCGCGGCGAAGACCCGCGCGCAGGAATCGCCGGGCGACGAGGTCATGGCGCTCCTGACCTTGCTGCCGGCCTGAGCCCTGATCCGGGTCACGCGTACTCGCCGCGGATCAACTTCTTGACATACGGGGACAGCACGCCCGCCAGGCCCATGTCGCCATCCCAGTCCTCGAGCTGGTCCCAGTGGTGGTCTTCCATGTCCTGGATGCACCGCTGGATCTGGTCCGTCCACGATTCGGAGCCATCACCCTCGATCCGCGCGGCCAGCACGAGCCACTTCCCTCGGCCAATCAGGATGTGCATGTGGCCCACGGTCATCTCGTTCAGGTCCCCGGAGTCGTCGCCCCGCAGGGCGTCCTTGACGAACGCCTGGACGGCCGTGAGCATGCCGCTCAGGATGTCCGTGTCGATGTCGGGCCGGAGGCGGCGGGTCTCGTGCTTGATCAGCAAGCCGTCCCGGTGGTAGAGCAGGAAGACGTCCTCGAGGATCGCCTCGCTGCCCTTCTTCGCGGAGGCAGCCGACGCGGGCCTCGAGGCGGAGGCAGCCCGGCGCCGCATGACGAGGAAGAGAGTCGCACCGACGACCGCCCCTACGACGAGGAACAGCCACCAGAAATCAGAGAGCGTGAAGGCCGCCGTGGTGAAGCCGAAGCTCCTGGACTGGAGAATCGCGTTGCCCGCCAGGTCCTTGGCGCCCGTGTCGATGACGACGAAATACGGAGTCCCGGCCTGGAGTTCGCGGGCGGGGGTGAACGTGACGATTCGACCGTCGGCGCTCCACGAGAACACGCCGTTGATCGCAGGCGTGATCGAGAAAGCCTGTTCCACCGAGTTCCGATCCATCGGCTCGTTGAACGTGATTCGAATCAGGGGCGAGGTGTTGGTGTTCGCGCCGATCGGCTCGGTCGCGGTCACGTACGGGCGATCAACGTCGACGAACGTCCACGTATCGTTGCCGGCGGGTGTCGGCTCCACGTTCCCGGCACGGTCGCGGGCGATCGTCCGGAACCCGTAGACGTGGGCGTCCACCCCCACGAAAGAGGCGCTCGTCGCCGTCGTATCCGTGTAGCCCGAGACATCCGTCCAGGCGCCCGCGCCGTCCTTCGATTGCACTCGGTACGCGGCGATATCCGAGGTCCCGGCCACGGGGCCCCAGGAGATCGTGAACTGAAGCGCATTCTCGTATGCCGGGAGAGCGATCATCGACGAATCCGGAGGCGTCACGTCCACGATCGTCCACGAATCGTTACCGGACTGCGGGAGTTCGCGGTTTCCCGCGCGGTCCGTCGCGAGGGACCGGAACTCGTACGTGTGTCCGTCCACCCCGGAGGCGAACGTCGCCGATACGGCGTTCGTCGACGGAATCCAGATCGTCCACACGCCTCCGTTGTCCCGGACGTCGACCTCGTAGCTCGCGATGTCCGTCGTGTCGGCCTGCGGTTCCCAGGCGACCACGAAGCTTGTGGACGTCTGGTAGAGGCTCAAGGCGCGCGTGTGCGAGAACGGCAGGATCGTGTCGACGATCGTCCAAGTGTCGTTGCCCGCGGGCGCCAGCTCGACATTGCCCGCCGCATCCGTCGCGATTGAGCGGAAGGCGTGCACGCCTTGCAGGCCCGCGCTGAACGTGCCCGACGTCGATGGGGTGTCGACGAGCCAGGTCACCCAGCCCCCTCCGGTGAAGTATTGAATCGTGAACGTGGCGATGTCCGTGACGCCCGAATCCGGAGACCACGAGACGAGGAAGGAATTCGAGGTCTCGTACGCCGGCAGGTCGTTCACATGGGAACCCGGCCGGATCGTGTCGACGATCGTCCAGGTATCGTTCGCCCCCGGGGTCGCCTCCGCGTTGCCCGCGACGTCGATCGCCGTGGTGGCAAATTCGTAAGTCCCGTCGGCGGCGGCGGTGAAGCTGAATTGGCCGATGTTTCCCGATTGCGTGGCGTACGACGTCCATGTGGCGCTCCCGCCGGTGCGGTACCAAAGGGTGACGTTCGCCACGCCGGTCCCGTTCCCGTCGCTCGCCACGTACCCGACGAAGAACGTCCGCGAGTTCCTGTACGTCGGAAGGGCGCCCGCCGCGGACGTCGGAGCATCCTGGTCAATCATGACGAACGCCTCGGCGTGGCTCGTCCCCATGTCGACCCCGCGCGGATTGTTTTGGAAGCCGTAGGAACCGTAGGTGACCTTGACCGTCGTCCGGTTGTCCGTCGCCGTGTTCGAGTTGATGTACCGCCGGTCCGTCACGACGATCCAGGATTGGATCCCGCTTGCCGTCGACGCGTCCCATATCGGCGATCCGTTGTCGTCGACGAGGATGTGCGCCCCCGCGACGGGCGTCAGTCCGTTCGGCCAGAGGACGTCGACCTCGAGGAAGTTTCGGACCGTCAGGTTCCCGGCCGCTTCGACCGCATGGGTCGCAAACGGTGTGTTCAGGGCGACGGCCTCGGTGTAGTTGTCAACGTAGAAATCGTAACTGCCGACGGACGTGAACGTCCCGTTGTCGAGCGTCAGGCGCGACGCGAACGTCGCATTTCCGAGAATGTAGACGCCGTCCGCGTACGAAACCTGGGCTGGCGGACCCGCACCGACGCCGCCTTTTGTGACGCCGGAAATCGAGTCACCCGAGGACCATCCGTTCGCGACGAAGCCGCCGATGATGCCGATCGCGTCGCCTCCGCGGCCACCGTCGTTGCCATCCACCGCGTCTCCGCCGTTGCCTCCCCGCAGCGTGGCAATCGAATTCAACGCAAGTGTTGGCCTCACGAGGATTGGCGCAAGTCCTGTGGCGCTGCCCCCGTTACCGCCGAACAGCCCTCCGATCCCCCCCGCGCCGCCGGTGACGGCCTGAACGTCGTTCCCCGTGAGCACGGTGGTGTTGAACGCCGCGTCGTTGTTCCCGAGGGCGACCGCCGCGGTAGAGTTGCCGCCATGACCGCCGCGGACGCCGCGGCCTCCATCGCCGCCCGTCAGCGTTGAGATGGCGTTCGAATCGAAGACGGCAGACCGGATGACGGACAAGGCTTCGATCCCGGTCGCGCCGCCGCCCGCCGCCCCGAGGCCCGTGCCGGCGCCGTTCGAGCTCGTGTTGCCACCGAGGCCTCCGCGAAGGCTCTGGACCGTGTTCGACGTCGCGTTCGATTGCGCGACGGAAATCAGGAAGACGCCGTTCGCGTCGCCGCCGACACCGCCGTTCCCATCCGTCGTGAGCCCGTGTCCGCCGGAGCCGCCGACGCCTCCACTCACGACCGTAATCTGGTTTCGCTCGACCTGCCCGGCGACGTTCGCCAAGGCAATCTCGGCGGCAATCGCCGTCCCGGCGTCCCCGCCGCGGCCGCCGAAGTTCGTGGTCCCGCTACCGCCACCTGTTCCACCGCGACCACCGCTGACGCCCGTGACCGTGTTCCCTTGGATGAGGGCGTCCGGCGTGGACGCGACGACGATGCCGGCCGCGGCGCCGCCGGTGCCTCCTCGGCCAGCCGAGCCGCCCGTATTTGCCGCGCCGTCTCCCCCGCGGCCGCCGATAATCGTGCTAATCGTATTCCCGACAATCGAGGCGGAGGGCGCGCCTGTCACGAAGATCCCGAGGGCGATCGCTCCGTTCTGGCCATCGGCTCCCGGCACGATCGCGTTCGCCCCGCGGGCTCCCTGGACCCCGGTGATCACGTTCGACGAAACGTCCGCCGTTGCGCCGGAAATCAGGATCCCGACCGCGAAGGCACCGCTGACGTTGGTAATCGTATTCGCGGAAATCGTCGGCGTCGATGGCTGCTCAACGTCAATCGCCACGGCGGTCCCATTGATCACGTTCCCGTCGACCGTGCCGCTCGAGGCGTTCATGTAGATTCCGAACGCGGCCGCCCGCCGGATCGTGTTGTGCGAGACATCGCTACCAGAAGACACGAGGGCGAATCCGATGCCTGCTTGGATGACCGTATTGTCGTGCAGGGATGGAGAGCTTGAGAGAGCCGTCACGGCCCGGTCGGCCCGGTCGAACGTGGACCAAGAGACCGAGCCCGACGAACTCGCGTTGAACTGCACGCCCGCCCACGGAGACACAGAGGCGGTGTTGTTCGGCCCGAACGTGATGAGCTTCGAGGACGTCCCGTCGGCGACGAGAGAGCCTTCGACGAACAGATGCGTGCCCGGGTCAAACTTGACTGTCGTCCCCGGTCGGATCGTCAGCGTCGCGTTCACTCGGACCATCACGTCCCGCATCACGACGTACGTCGTGTCGTTGTCACCCCACACGGTGTTCTTAGTGATGGGGCCGCGGACGTACGTGGTCGCGGAGACCGAAGGCGCAGTGAGCAGGAGGGCTCCCCACGTTGCGGCGAGAAGGACGAGGACGAGGGCGATGCTTCGCACGGTCGAGGAGGAATCGTGGGGGCGCATGTGGACGATGGCTCCCGGGCCGAAGGGGCCGGCGGAACAGCCCCCCGTTTCCCCCGACGATATATTATCCACGTGCCGCCGTTATCGTGTGCGATAACCTATCGCGGGCTGGACCGGCGTCGTCGCCTTTCGGAAGCGACAAGTTTCATTACGACCGGGGAAGTTCGCGCCCGCGTGAGCCGCGAAGGCCTCGACGCAATCTTCTCCCCGACGTCCATCGCAGTGATCGGCGCGTCCCGCCACCGCGCCAAAATCGGCTACGCGGTCCTTCGCAACCTGATCGTGAACGAATACCAAGGGACTCTGTATCCGGTGAATCCGAAAGCTACGAGCATCCACGGCATCCGCACCTACCCGAGCGTCCTGGCGATCCCGGATCCCGTCGACCTCGCGATCATCACGGTGCCGGCGGAGGTCGCCCTCGCCGCCGTCGAGGAGTGCGGGAAGAAAGGGGTCCCGGGGCTCGTCGTGATCACGGCAGGCTTCCGTGAAGTCGGCGGAGCAGGGATCGAACGGGAGGAGCGCCTGCTCGCCCTCTGCCGCCAGTACCGGATGACGATGATCGGCCCGAATTGCATGGGAGTCATCAACACGGACCCGGAGGTCCGCATGGACGCGACGTTCGCGCCCACACCTCCTCTCCGAGGGGACATCTCGCTGGTCTCCCAGAGCGGGGCTCTCGGGATCGCGATCTTGGACCACGCGAAGTCGCTCGGCATCGGCTTCGCGAAGTTCTGCTCGCTCGGCAACAAGGCCCAGGTCAGCCTCAACGACCTCCTCGCGATGTGGCACGGCGATGGGCAGACGAAGACGATCCTGGCGTACATCGAGAACTTCGGGAACCCGGTCAACTTCGTGCGAATCGCGCGGGATGTGACGAAACACAAGCCGATCATCGCGGTGAAGTCGGGCCGCTCAGAAGCGGGGAGCCGCGCGGCCGTCTCTCACACGGGTTCTCTCGGTGGCTCGGATCTGGCCGCGGAGGCGGTGTTCAACCAGACCGGCGTGCTCCGCGCGAACTCCATCGAGGAGCTGTTCGACGACGCGATGGCGTTCTCCCTCCAGCCCCTCCCAGACGGAACCCGGGTCGCCATCGTCTCGGACGCCGGAGGGCCCGCGATCATGTGCGTCGACGAACTCGTGGCGCAAGGCCTTCGCCTCGCAGAACTCGATGCGGGGACGGTCGAGTTCATGCGCACGTGGGCGCCCCCGGAGGCCTCGCTTCGGAATCCAATCGATTTGACGCCCCAGGCGAGCCTCGACGACTATCGGAGGGCACTCGACGCGGTCCTCCGTGACGACGCCGTCGACGCCGCGATCGCCATCTATGTGCCGCCGATTCGGGTCGACGAAGTCGAGGTCGCGCGTGCGATATGGCAGACGGCGTCGCAGCATGGGAAGCCGGTCCTCTGCAACTTCCTCGGACGCACCGAGGAAAGTCCGGGTTTCGTGGAGCTCGTGAAGCACAGCGTGCCGTCGTACCTCTTCCCGGAGAGCGCGGCCCGCGCCCTCGGCGCGATGTACCGGTACGCGAAATACCGGGCGCGCGAGGAGGGGGAGACGCGGACGTTCCCGGTCGACCGGAGGCGGGCCGCCGGGCTCCTCCGACATGCACAAGACGAGGGACGCACGAGGCTCCGCGATGCGGAAGCGCTCGACGTCCTCGACGCGTACGGCATCCGGATCGCGCGGAGCAGGTTCGTCGCCGACGTCGACGCGCTGCCGGCGGCCGCGAAGGACATCGGATACCCGGTCGTCCTGAAGGCCACGGGGCCGGGCTTGGTCCACAAGACCGACCTCCGCGCCGTCATCCTTGACGTCCGCACGCAGAAAGACCTGCTCGACGCCGCGACCCAACTGCGGGACCGACTTCGCGAGGCCGGGACGGCGTTCGACGGGTACGTCGTCCAGGAGTTCGTGCGAGGCGGCAAGGAAGTCATCCTCGGGATGACCCGCGACAAGGTCTACGGGCCCTTCCTCGTCTTCGGCCTCGGCGGAATCTACGTGGAGTACCTGAAGGACGTCGCGTTCGGACTGCCGCCGCTCACGGATCGAGACGCGCGGCGGATGATCGAATCGATCCGGACGTATCCCCTCTTGGAAGGCGTGCGGGGCGAGCCGCCGAGCGATGTTGACGCGCTCGTGGATGCCGTCCTGCGGCTCTCCCAACTCGTCCTCGACTTCGAGTCGATTCAGGAGATCGACCTCAATCCCGTCGTCGCGCTTCGGAAAGGAGACGGCTACCGCGCCGTCGACGCCCGGATCGTCCTCGGCTCGGACGCGAAGCCCCCTCATCCGCCGGGCCCAGACGAGGGGGCGCAGAGCTCGATCCATATTCCGTCGGGATCCACGACGTAGGCGAGGATCGACCGGCCCTCTTCGAAGGGCGGCTCGCCGGCACGCGCCCCCAACGCGAGGAGTTCGCGGTACGCCGCGCCGACGTCCTCGCACTCGAACGCGATGTGGTCGAGTTCATCTCCGTGGCGGTACGGCCCCTTGAAGAACCGTGAGCCTTCCGGGTACCAGTTCAACTCCAGGACCTGCTTCGATCCAGCACTGTGGAGTTCGGCCCACTCGCCCCCCGTCTCGGGGACCGATTGCCGTCGACCCAAGCGCATCCCGAGCGCGGATGTGTAGAAGCGGATCGATCGTTCCATGTCCTGCACCTGGATCCCGACGTACGCCAGACGGTACCGCATGGGAATCGCCCGGTCAAGCGGGCCGGCCGCGATAAGCGCTCTGCCGCCGAGCGACGGCGCGGAACCCTTGTAACGTGGAAACACCATGCGCCTGCCGGGGTGGACCCTCACGATCCAGATCGATGTCGACGTTCCCGACAAGCCGGGGGAGCTCGCGAAACTTGCGGCGATCCTCGGCGAAGCCGGAATCAACATCGACGCGATCAGCGCGGAGTCCACCGGTGGACGATCCTACGTCAGCCTCGTCGTGAACCAGCCCATGCAGGCCCGAGAGGCGCTGATGAAGCGGGGGTATACGTGCTCGAGTCGCACGGTCCTGGTGGTCCGCCTCGACGACCGGCCGGGCGCGCTCGCGAGCCTTGCCCGCCGCCTCGGCGATGCGGGGGTCGACATCGTGAGCCTGATCCACCTGGGCAGCGTGGGCGGACACGCGCAGGTGGCCCTCGGCGTGGACAACCTCGAGAAGGCGCGCTCCCTCGTCTGAGGGGCCTGTCATCGGTTTTTGAGATTCATTCTCGGATCCGATAACGAAAAGGCGCTCCACGGAACGAAACGCTCAAGTGCGAACTCGTGTCTATCATGACCGCCCAGGCACACCGGAGGCGAACGCGTGCCCAGAGAGACGTCCGGCGACGACGCGGTCCCAAGGGATGGCTTCGGTCAGGTCCCGACGCACTTCGCGATCCAGGGTCCCAAGAAGGTCCCGCGGGTCGACTACGAACGGATCTTCGTCCTCGATGAGGAGATGAAGCTCCTCGGCGAGTACGCCCTCCGGGACGACTGCCCTCTCGAGTACGACGACCTCAGGCGCTTGATCCCCGTGAGTGGACTGCGGCACCTGGTGCCGGTGTACCAAGGCGAATACGCCTTCACACCGTTCCGCGTCGAACGGCTTTGGCTTGTCGTGCTCACCCACGGGGTGCCGCGCGTCGAGGATCGCGGCGCGATCGGCACCCTGCTCGCCGCGATGCAGGCCCACCTCCCGTCGAGCCTCTTGCCCGCGCTGGCGGAGAAAGAAGCGACGCTGCGCGACCTGGAGCGAGACATCGAGCGGCGCGAATCGGACGTCGCGGTGCGGGAAACGCGCGCGGCGCAGCTCGAGGCGGACGTCAAAGAAGCGACGGCCAACGTCCGGGAACTCGAGGCGGTGGTCTGCGCACGGGAAATGCGGGTCGACGCCCTCCGAGATTATGCGGTCGCCTTGCAGCGGGCGTTCCGGACGGCGAGCGGGAAGCCGGACGTTTCCGATGGCGGGGAAGAGAATTCGCCTCCGCCCGACGTCTCCGCCCCGCCTCCGTGACCGCAGCTTCTCACTCCCGATAACCAAATCCCTTCCCTTAATAACATTCAGCCCGCTCGATTTCTTCATCAGTAGATTGCGAGGGAATGCCCTCGCGATACGAGGCGGGCAGCGAATGCTAGCGGCGATCGAGACCCTGCTCTCCGGCATCCTAGTACGAGGACTCAGCCCTGCGCTTCTCTCCGTCCTCATGGCCGCGCCCCTGAAGAAAGTCTCCCGCGCCCAACTGAAGAAAATCTACGTCCTCGACGAGCGCGGCGAGATGGCGGGCGAGTACGTGCTCGACGCGGATTGCCCGCTCGACTTCAACGACTTCCTCAAGGTGCTGCCGAACGAAGGCATCGGCGATCGCGACTCTCTGTTCGTCGGAGAGTATGTGTTCACCGCTTTCCAGAGCGGTAAATTCGTGTTCGTCCTCCTGTCCCGCGGCCATCTCGCATCGGAGGACTTCGACTGGACGGGACTGCTGCTCACCGCCGCGGATTCGCATCTCTCGAAGAGCGCCGGTCGGACCGCAGCCCCCCGCGCCGCCGAGGCGCGGCCCGATGCGGACAAAACGCTTGGGGAGCGCGAATCCCGACTCGCCGCGCGCGAACGAACGCTCGCAGAGCTCGAAGTGAAGCTGAAGGCGGAAGCGGCGAACCTCCAGGGACGTCAGGAGGAACTGAACCGACAGAAGGCGCAACTCGCCGCGGTCGCCGACTACTCCGCCCGGATACAGGACGGCGTCGCGCAGGGCGTCTCGCGGGCGGTGAAGTCACTCGAGGAAGCCGAGACGGTTGCGGCGGCGACCCGGGCCGAGTCGAAGAAAGCGGAATCGAAGGCCACGGACGACGCGCGACTGCAGCTCGAGCAGGAGCGCAAGGCGTTGCAGTCGGCGAAGGCCGACCTCGAGACGAAGTACCGCGACGCGATCGCCGAAAACGCGCGGCTCGGGAAGGAAGCCCAGGAGGCCGTTGCGACGCTCGAGCGAGAACGGGGCGAGACCGCGGCCCATGCCGCCGAGGAAGATAAGACCCGGCATGAGATCGAGGTTCGAGTCGCGGAGCTGAGCCAAAGGTTTGCAGCGATGGCGAAGGAGCGCCTCGTCGCGTCTCATCGACCGCCCGGAGAACCGTCCGACGAAGTGAAGAAAGCGGTCGAAGGGGAGAAAGGGGAACTCGCCCGGGAGAGGAAATTCCTTCAACGACGGGCGATTGAGCTGCTCGACCGCGAAGAGCGCGTGCGGGATCGCGAAGGCCGGGTCGACGAACGAGAGCGGGACCTCAACCGCCGCGAGGAAGGGCTGGCCGCGCGCGAGAATGACCTCGAGCGGTCGAAGACGCTCCTCGCGCAAGCGCGGCCGCAACCCCCCGAGGTCCGGGCCGAAACCGACGAAGCCAAGAAGGACATCGAGCGGCGAGTGAAGATCATCCAACAGAAAGCGCTCGAGTTGCTCGACCGCGAAGAGAAGCTACGGAAGCGGGCCGCGGAGCTCGAGGCGATGGAGTCCCGCCTCTCCGGGCGCGTGCCGGCGGAGTAGCCCATTCCCTCCGTGTAATCAGGTGAGATAACTACCGAAGGGCTCTTATATAGGTCGCTCGGGCCTGAAATCCTGTTTTCGGTGGGGGGAGTCGCCTCCACCGGAGGGTCTCCGCAATGCGCCGATCGTCCGCGGCCCCGATAGCCCTAGTCCTCATGCTCAGCGCACTCGCTGTGGCGCTGGTTCCGGTTCACCCGACGGCCGCCGATCCCACGTCGACGAACAACCTCGACGGCACGTCCGACGTCGTCTGGAACTTCTCGAACCCGGCCAATTACACGCTCTCCAACGTCCGCGTGGCCAGTGGATTGGCCACTCTGCGTCCGCAAGTCACATGGTGGAACAGCACCACCGCGGCCGATTTCGCGGGACCCGACAGCGCGACGAACGTCGACTATGCGACGTACCCCGGCGACATCGTGCTCTCGACGACATCGGGAGCGTCTACGCTCCTCACGATCCAGCCGGACCCGGCCGCGGGCCTCGACGCCTATCTTGACCGGGGCTCCGTGACCCTCAACCACGGCGGCGATACGACCCTGATCTACGACGCCCGGGGCTCGACGAACCGCCGGCCGATCCTCCAGTTCAGCTTGGCGTCGATCCCCGCGGGTGCGGTCATCGACGACGCGAAACTTGGCTTGTACATGTCCGCCGCCGCGGCCAATCCGTCTCCGGCCGAGCTCCACGCGGTGACACCGACGTGGGCCGAAGCCCAGGTGACGTGGAACGACCGGCTCACCGGGACGTCTTGGACGACGGCCGGGGGCGACTACGACGCGCGCGTGATCGATGTCCAGAGCCTCAATGCGGTCCTCGGATGGAAGACGTGGAACGTGACGCAAATCGTCGACCTTTGGTATCGCAGCCGCGTCCCGAACAACGGCATGATCCTGCTGGGCTCGGCCGGCGGGACAAACCTCGACAAGACGTTCTGGTCCTCCGACTACGCGGTCGATCCGACCCTCCGACCGAAGCTCGACATCCGATATCGGGTCCTCGGCGCGACAGGGGAGTACATCTCGAAGGTCGGCGGCCCGGGCTCTCTCGTGGCGTGGCAGTCCATTTCGTGGAATCTCACCGAGCGCTCCTACGTGTCGGACGAGTTCAACGGGGCGACCCTCGATCCGAAGTGGACGTGGACGAACCTGCCTGCCGCGTACGATGAAGGCACGACGACGCCCGGGAGTCTGCACATCGTCTCCAGCACGGGCGTCGACTTGGACGGAGCGACCTTCACGGGCAACGTCCTCGCGAACGAAGTGGTCGGCGACTTCACCGCAATCGCGAAGATCAGCGGCAATCCGACGGTCGCGGGCCAGAAAGCGGGCCTCATGGTCCTGCTGAACAACCGAAACTGGTACGCGCTCCAGAAGGTGAACGTCGCGGGGACCGTGGACTGGCAGGCGAAAGCGACCACGGACTCCGTGTCCGGGGTCCGTGCGACCTCCGGCGGCAACCCGATCCCGGCGTGGTTCCGGATCGTCCGATCCGGGGTGAGCCTCGTCGCGTCCACGAGTTCCGATGGATCCACGTGGACGACGTTGGACACATACACCCCCGGGCTGGAGTATCCGCTCGAGGTTCGGCTCGCGCTGTTCGTCGCGGATGGCCTCTCCGGCACGGCCCACACGGTGGACATCGACTACCTCCGCGTGCAGATTTCGAACGACGCGACGGTCGCCGTCTCGACTCGGCTCGGGAACGCGAGCCCCGTGGACGGCACGTGGACCGGTTGGTCCTCGCCCTACCCGACGCCGTCGGGCTCCGCGATGGCCGGCGTCGCTCGGTACGCGGAATTCCGGCTCTCGTTCGCGGTGACGTACCCCGACCACACGCCGAACATCGGGGCCGTCAACGTCTCTTGGTCCCTGTATCCCGCCTCGGGCACGCTCACGACTGAGGATTTCGCCCCTGCGGACCTGAGCCAGTGGGGCTCCTTCGCCGTGGTCCACACGCTGAACGGCCAGACGATCGCATACGAGTACTCGACGAACTCGGGTGGCAGCTGGACCGGCGTCTCTCCGCCGGTCTCCCTGCTCGCCGTCTCGACCGCCTCCGGGAAGATCCGCTTCCGAGCGACCTTGTCGACGTCGAACGCGACGATCACCCCGAAGATCAGCGAAATGCGGCTCAGCTACCGCCATCTGCTCGACCACTTCTTCGTGACGGCTTCCGCCAGTGCAACGGCGGGCGCATCGTTCACCGTCACGATCGCGGCCAAGGACGCCGGCAACTCGACGATGACCTGGTGGACGGGCACCGTGGCCATCGACGCGCGACTGAGCGACGGCGTCACGCCGGGCGGCGGGACCTTGGGCACGACGTCGATCGCGATCACCGCGGGCGGGTCCACGACCCTTAGCACGGAGACCTACACGAAGGCGGAGACGATACGGATCCGAGCGAGCTTCGGGAGCGCGTCCGGCCTGAGCGCGCTGGTCGTCGTCGCACCGGGCGCCCTCGACCACCTCCTGCTCACGCCGAGCGTTGTGACGATCCTACCCTTCGACGGCCGAGACCTCGCCGCCCAAGGATACGACCGGTGGAACAACTCGATCGCAGGGCTCGCGTACTCGTGGAGCGTCACGGGAGGCATCGGTTCCCTGAACAGGACGACGGGGCCGAGCGTCAATTTCACCGCCAGTCCGCCTCCGGCGAACGGTACGGTCGTCGCATCCGTCGGGGCGGTCAGCGGCATCGCCCAAATTCACGTCGTCAGCGGGGTGCTGCCATGGGTCGCCGTCGCCTCTCCGACGAATGGGGTCCACCTGACCGGCGTCGTCCTGGTCACGTTCACGAACAGCGCGGACGCCATCTCGGTCCGATTCGACTACAACGGCGGATCCGGCTGGACAACCATCGGGACGACCGCGCCGCCGAACGGAACGTTCCTTTGGGACACGACGCCGCTCAACTTCGTTGGCGGGAGCTTCCGCGCGGTCGTGACCAACAACCGAACGATTTCGAACACCACGCTCGTCACCCCCATCGAAGTCGACAACATGCCGCCGGCCATCACGCTCGGCGCCGTAGCGGACAACCAGGCGACGAGCGGCACGCTCACGCTCACCTATGCGACTTCCTCGGACGTCGTCCGCGTCGACCTCACGTATTTCGATGGCGCCTGGCGGGTGATCGGGACCGACCTGACGGTTGACGGCTCCTACGTCTGGACCCCGGGCGGCCCGGTCAATGGGGTCACCGTCCACGCCGTCGCAATCGACGACGTCAATCTGCGGGGGTCCGCGGACAAGATCGGCGTCGGGAGCCGCACGATCGGGACGAATCCTCCGCAGATCGCGAGCATCCCCATGATTCACGTCCACGCGGGTGCGCCGTACGGCCTGAACCTGACGTTCTACGTGTCGGACCTCGACACGCCGCTCTCCGGCCTCACGATCTCCGATGCGGACAGCGCCAATGTCACCTCGCTCGGCGGCCCGTACCCGTCCCTCGTGATCACGTACGCGACCGCGGGCACGTACATCGTGACCCTCTGGGTCTCGGACGGAGTCGACACCGCGTGGACGGTCCTCACGATCGTGGCGGCAGGAACAAATCCCCCGCGCGTCGTCTCGACGCCGCCATCGGTCGCGTTCGACGAGGACACGACTACGCCGAACGGGCTGGGGGCGATCGCGACCGCATTCATCGTGGATCCGGACGGTGACCCGCTCACCTTCACGGTCCTGGGAAATCGTTCCGTGCACATCCGCGTCAACCCGAACAGCACGCTCGACTTCTGGGCGGACCCGAACTGGTTCGGAGCGGAGGCGATGCGGCTCCGGGGGACGGACCCGTCCGGCGGCTTCGCCGAGGTCGCGTTCGCCGTGACCGTTCGCTCGGTCGACGACCCTCCGGTCCTCGCCGCCGTGCCGACGCTCTCCATCGAAGCGGGCACCGCGTACGTCCTCGATCTCAATTCCTACATATCCGACGTCGACACGCCACTCGCCTCGATCACCGTGACGACGGACAGCCCGTACGTCAACGTGAGCGGCCAACGCCTCACGCTCGCGTTCCCGTCCGACTGGAAGACCGCAGAGTTCAATGTCACAATTTCCGATGGGTCGTCGCTCGCAACTCGCGCCGTGTCGGTGGCATTCCATATCACGCCCGCATGGTGGCAGGCGCCGTACATCCTCGCCCTGCCTCCGATCGGGGTCTTCGTGGTGGTAGCTATGTTTGCGCAACGCGCGCGGTGGAAGCCCGCCAAAGCCTTCCTCGTGGACGAAAACGGACGAATGCTCAGGGAATTCACCCTGGACCCCGGCTGCCAGGTCACGTACGACCAGGCGGTCCAGGCCGGCGTGCTCGACGCGATCGAGAAGCCGATCAAGGTCACGAAGTACCACGGGCAGACGGTCCGCGGGGACGCCCTCGCGGTCGTGCTGCTCGCCTACGGCCCGGTGACCTCGGAGCAAGTCGGGTTCGCTCGGGAGATGCTCGTCCAAATCCAAGACCAATTCGACGATGCGGTGAAGCAGCGCCTCGAGGAAGCGCGGGCGCGGGACACGGAGCTTGGCACACGCGCCAAGGCTCTCGATGAACGGCAGAGCGCCGCCGAGTCGCGGGCCACTGAGGTCGAATCGATGCTCCGGCAGGCGGAAGCGGCCCAAGCCAAGATCGACGCGGACGGCGCCGCGGTCGCGGCGAAGGAACAAGACCTAGTCCGCCGGGAGCAGACGCTCGCGGAGGGCCGCCAGGCGGTTGACGATCTATCTAGGCAACTTGAAGAGTCGCGCACCTCCCTGGACCGGCGTGCGACAGAGACGCAGAGTCACGCCGCGGCGGTGGGCGAGAGATCCGACGCCGTCTTGGCGCGCGAGGAAAGCGCAACGACGAAGGAGGCGGTCATCCGGGAGCGGGAGGAGACGCTCGGGCGAGAGGATACCCGCTTGCAAGCGGAGTCCGTGCGGTTGAACGCGCTCTCTGCCAGCCTCGATACGATGCGACAGGACCTCGACGGCCGCGAATCCGCCGTGGTCCGGGATGCAGCGGGCCTCAAGGAGGGTCGTCAGCGCTTCGAGTCGGATCAGAAGGACCTCCTCGAGTTCCGACGGACGGTCGACGAGCGCGTCGTCGACGTCGAGAAGGCCGAACACGAAGCGGCGGCGAAGGCCGAGGACCTCGCACGCCGAGAAGCGCACATCCAGCCGCTCGAAGCCGACCTTACGGCCCGCGAGGCTGCCGTCTCGGAGAAGGAATCGGACCTTCAGAGCCTGAAGGCGATCGCCGAGGCGGCCGCCCGAGAAGTCGCGGAACGCGCGAGATCCGTCGAAGAGCGCGAGACCGCGTTGTCAGAAAATCGCGTCGTCCTCGAGGAGGCTCGAGGCGCATTCGATATCGAGAGGAAGGAATTCCAGCAACGGACCGCCCAATACGAGGACGAGCTCCGGCGCCGGCGTACCGACCTCGACGGCCAGGCGAAAGACGTCGGGGAAGCCCAACTTCGGCTGGCCCACGACAAGGAGACGTTCGAGACGAGCCGCATGGAGAAGAATCAGGCGATCCTCTCCAAAGAGATCGAGCTCGAGGCCCGGGAACAGTCGATCCGGGAGAAGGAGGAGGCGATCCGCTCCCAAGCGGAAGAGAACGGTCGGCGTCTGTCCGAACTCGCGTCCCGTGAGGAGACCTTGGAAATCGAGGGCGCCCGCATCGACAAGGCGCGCGCCGACTCGGACGGACGGAAGGCCGAACTGACCGCGCTCACGAAAGACCTCGATGCGAAAGCCGAACACCTGCGAGATGAGGAGGCCCGCCGCGCAGAGGAGCTCCGGACCTGGCAGAAGACGCTCGAGTCGGAGCAGGCCCTCCTGAAGGAGCAGCGGGAGACGTTCGAGAAGGAGATGTCGGACCTCCGTTCCTCGTGGGCGGATCGCGTGATGCGCGTCGAAGAGCGAGAAGATGCCGTCAAGGACGCGGATGAGAAAGTCCGGACGGACATCGATCGGGTCACGAAGAACGACGAGGATCTGAGACGCCGAGAGACGTCAACCGCCGAGGCGGCTCGGCAAGCCTCGGATCTGAAGGAAAAAGCGGACGCGATGCTTCGCGAGGTCGAGCAGCGAACCCTCGAGCTCGATTCTCGGGAGCGGACGATGCGCGAGGAATCGGCCCGTCACGCCGTCGAACTCACGGAAAGGACGGAGACCCTAAAGGCCTTCGAGAGTGAGTTGGGCTTGCGGCGCTCCGAGTTCGAGCAGGCGCAGGCCGCGCGGACGCAGCAGCTCCAACAGATGGAAGCCGAGATTCAGCAGACCGGTCACGCCGTCGAGACGAAGGCCCGCGAGCTCCAGGAACGGGAGACGCGGATCGCCTCCACGGAGGAGTCGCTCCGCCAGGCGGAGCAGCGGATTCAGCGGGAGCGGGGCGACGTCCAAGTGGCCACCCAGCAGCTGGAGGCCCGGCAGCTCGAACTGACTCACATGAAAGACCGCTACGATGCCGAGGCCGCTCGGGTTCGGTCCGAGGCTGAGGCGACCCGCCAATCCCTCGCCGCGAAGGAAGCCGATTTGAAGGCCGAGCGCGAGCGGATCGAGCGGGACTCGAGCATGCTCCAGGAGACGCTCGGCGCGAAGGCGAAGGAACTGGCGGCCCGAGACAAGGCCGTGTCCGCGCGGGAGTTGGAGCTCCGGTCGGAGGAGCAGGACTTGGACGCTCGCCTCCGGGATCTGGAGACGAAGGAGCGCCAGGCGGACGCGACGGCGACGGAACTCTCCGCCCAGGCGGGCGTCCTGAGCCGGCGAGAGCAGGACATCAACGAGCGTGCCTCCCAATTCGACAACACGGTGAAGCGGTTCGAGTCGGAGGCCGCAGAGAAGCGCGGCCAATGGGAAACGCTGCAGGGCGACCTGAGGACGCAGCAAGCCCAAGTGAACGCGTCTGCCGAGTCGCGGACGGCCGAATTGACGAAGCGGATGGAAGAAGTCGATGGCCGGGAGCGCACGGTGCGGGCCGCGACAGCCCAGCTCGACCTCGAACGGTCGAAACTCGAATCGCAGGCGAAGTCCGCGGCGTCGAAGGCAAGCGAGGCGGATGCGGCGTGGCAGCGGTCGGAGACCCGAATCGCGGATCTGAAAGCGAAGGAAGATGATCTCCTCCGTTCGCGTCAGGACTTCGAATCCGATCGGTCCACATGGTCCGCCAAGCGCGCAGAGGAGCTGAAACAGCTCGAGGCGACGCGGGATGCGGCCGGTCAGCAGACGCAGGAGGCGGAGCGCCTCGTCGCCGAAGCCCAGCGTCGGGTCTTCGTCGCGCAAGAGGCCGAGAAGGCGGCGAAGCGGCAAACCGAAGAGCTCGTCGGGCAGCAAGACCTCCTCGAGAAGCGCCGTGCGGATGCGGAGAAGGCGGAGCGAGACCTGCAGGTGCGGATCGCACAAGTCAATGAAGCCTCGCAACGATTCGCGACGAAGGAATTGGAGATCAATGCCGGGGTGAAAGAGCTCGATGCGAGGCAAGCGAACGTAGCAATCGCCGAGCGGGATGCGGCTTCGGCCTCGGCGGAGATACGGGCACGGAAGACCGCCCTCGATCAGGAGTCGGCTCAAGTCGCGAGCCTATCGGACCGACTCGCGACGCGGCAGAGGGAGATCGAGGCACGGACAGGCGCCTTGGATGCGAAAGGCACACAGCTGTCGACGAAGGAACAGACCCTCACCACGGAGTTGCAGCGGGCCGACAATTTGATGGAAGATCTCTCCAAGAAAGAGCGCGAAATCCGCGCACGGGAGGATACGATCCGGGCCGCGGAGGCGGAGATGTCGAAACGGACCGTCAGCCACTCGGCGAAAGAAGCCGAGCTCGGGGAAGGGATCCGATCCCTCGAGCGATCACGGAACGAGGTGGACTCGCAACGCGGGCAGATCGAGGAGGACCGGCGCGTCAGCTTCGCCGCCCGCGACGAGGCGGAGACGCTGAAACGGGACGCGGAGCGGCTGCGGGCTCAAGCGGACGGAATGCAAGCCGAGGTCACGAAGAACCTTCGGTTCCTTCAGAAGAAGGCCCTCGACGTGTTGGACCAGGAGGAGAAAATCCGCGCGCGCGACGCGAAGATCGCGGAGCGCGAGAGAAGCCTCGATACGCGCCAAGAAATCTTGCAGGGCAAGGAGGGCGACATCGAGTCGGACCGCCAGGAACTCGACGCGAAGACGGCGAAGCTCACGTCGGAAGTGGAGCGCCTCCGCGCGAAGGTCGCCGACATGGAGAAGGTCGGTGGCCCGACCAGCGCCGCGATGGAAGAATGGAAGAAGGACGTCGAGAGCCGGGTGAAGATCATCCAGAAGAAGGCGATGGAGCTCCTCGACCGCGAAGAGAAGATGCGCAAGAAAGAAGAGGAACTCCGCGCCCTCGCGCAGCAACTCGGCGTCAAACTCTGAACTCTGCGCGTGCGCACTGGCCGGTATGGGCACCGAACAGAGGAGATCTCCCACACCCGGGATCGTCTACTTCGAGCGACGCGTCCGCGACGCTTTTCGGATGGATGAATCGAAATCCTCGATCAGGTCCTCAGTGTCCTCGAGGCCCACGCTCACGCGGACGAGTCCTTCGGTGACCCCGCTCACCCGACGCTCTTCCTCCGTCAAGGGGCCGTGGGTCATCGAGGCGGGATGCTGGACGAGCGTCTCGGCTCCACCCAAGCTCACGGCCAGCGTTGCGACGCGCACGGATTCGACGAACGCCCTAGCGGCGCGAAATCCACCGGCGAGCTCAAAGCTCAACATCGCGCCGAACCCGGACATCTGCTTGCGGGCGAGGGCGTGCTGTGGGAACGAGGGCAATCCGGGGTAGTGCACGATGCGCACGGCGCGATGCGCTTCTAGGAATTCGGCGAGGGCCTTAGCGTTCGATTCGTGGACGCGCATCCTGAGAGGGAGCGTCTTCAGTCCCCGGCGTACGAGGAATGCCTCGAACGGGCCTAGCGCCGGACCGAGCATCTTGTACGTGAACCAAATCCGATCGAACATCGGGGATTTGGCGGCGACGACCGCACCCGCCACGACGTCGCTGTGGCCGCCGATGTACTTCGTCGCGCTGTGCAGGACCGCATCGATCCCGAACTCCAGCGGACGCTGATTGATCGGGGTGGCGAAGGTGTTGTCCGCGAGCGTGCGCGCTCCGACCGATCGTGCGGCTTTCACCGCTTCGCGGATGTCGGTGATCATCATCGTCGGGTTCGCCGGGGTCTCGACGTATACGAGGCGCGTGTTCCGGCGCACCGCCTCGGCCCACGCGCGCGGGCGACGCGGATCCACGAAGGTCGTCTTCACGCCGAACCGAGGAAGGAGGCGCGTGAAGATCTCCGTGGTCGCGGTATACAGACTCGAGCCGGACACGACGTGATCGCCCGCGTCCACGCATGCGAGGATGGCGGAGGCGATCGCCCCCATCCCCGATCCGGTCACGAGACCGCGGGCGCCGCCCTCGAGGTCGGCGAGCGTCTCCTCGAGGTCCCGGAGGGTCGGATTGCCCCATCGCGTGTAATACGCCTCCGGGGCGAACTGGACGGCGAGCTCGGCGCCCTGACGCGCCGATTCGAGGGCCCACGTGGAGCTCGCGTAGATCGGAGTCACGAGCGGTCCGTGGCCTTTCTGTCTGCGGCCGTGGATCGCGCGGGTCTGCGGGCCCGGTCGTCTCGCCATGAGGTCGGGCCACGACGCGAGAGGCGAAATA
>WNGJ01001102.1_pt1 | contig 26074 bp, 22 predicted proteins | sample 5400611 | NCBI WGS metagenome assembly WNGJ01 (sample SAMN13153375, study PRJNA577476) | soil metagenome | isolation source: 40 cm soil or saprolite under Garry oak tree replicate 1 | place: USA:California | collected 2016-06-15
CTCGCAAACGTGCAGCCGGTGCCGTGCACATGCGCCGTATCCACGCGGGGCAACGCGAGCCACCCGCAGGCGTGCTCGCTATCGATCCAGTCCACCGCCAGCTCGCCGCCTTCGTCACCGCCGGTTACGGCCGCGGCGCTCGCGCCAGCCGCGCGCAGGGCGCGCGCCAATGCGGGAGGGTCGTCGACGATGCCGGCCAGGGCAGCGGCTTCACGGCGATTCGGAGTCACCAGGTCGGCCCGCGGCAGCAGCAGCGAACGAATCGCTCTCAGCGTGGCCTCGTCCGCAAAGACCGTCCCGGTACTGGATGCTTGCACCGGATCGACCACCAGCGCGACGGCCCGCCGGGCACGCAGGCGATCCACCCAGCGGGCAACGACCTGCACCAGCGCGTCACTTCCGAGCAGGCCCGTCTTGATCGCGGCGGGCGGCATATCGTGCTCCAACGCAGCGAGCTGGTCCTCCAGCATGCGAGGATCGACCGGCTCGATGCGCGTGACGGCGCGCGAATTCTGTGCGGTCACCGCTGCGATCACCGGACACAGGTGCACCCCGAATGCGCCCGCCGCGCGCAGGTCGGCGGCGATGCCGGCGCCGCCGCCGCTGTCGTTGCCGGCGATGCTCCAGACGATCGGGCGGACCCGCACGCTGCTCACGGTTCGCCGTCCAGCAGGACCGGCTGCCCGGCCACCGGAGTGCTGGCGACGGCGAAATCCTGCGTCGGAATCAGTCCGGCGCGCCAGCCCTCGCGGCCGGCCTGCACGGCATGGCAGAAGGCGCGCGCCATCCGCACCGGATCGGCGGACATCGCGACGGCCGAGTTCAGCAACACGGCATCGAAACCGAGCTCCATCGCCTGCGCCGCGTGTGACGGTGCGCCGATCCCGGCGTCGACGATCAGGGTCGCCTGCGGCAGACGAGCGCGCAGCGCGCGCAAGGCAAGCGGGTTCGCCAAGCCCTGGCCGGAGCCGATCGGCGCGCCCCATGGCATCAGCAGCGCGCATCCGACGTCCAGCAGGCGGCGGCAGGTCACCAGGTCCTCGGTGCAATACGGCCAGACGACAAAGCCCGCGCGCGCGAGCACGCGCGCTGCCTCGACCAGCTCGACCGGATCGGGCTGCAGCGTGTACTCGTCGCCGACGACTTCGAGCTTGATCCAGGCTGTCTCGTACAGCTCGCGCGCCATCATCGCCAGCTCGATCGCCTCGCGCGCGCTGCGGCAGCCCGCCGTATTGGGCAGCAGCCGGGCATCCCGTTCGGCGAGCGCCTCGCGCACGATCGCGACAAAGCCGTTGTCGCTGCCGGACGCCAGCGTACGTTTCAGCCCGACGGTGACGACCTGCGTTTCCGAAGCGCGAATCGCATCGCGCAGCACGCTGGGTGACGGATAGCCGGCCGTGCCCAGCAGCAGGCGGCTGCGCAGCGCAACGCCGCCGACGGTCCACCCGTCGCCGTCCACAACCGGTTCCCGATGCATCGATTTCCTCCTCACGGCGTGTTCACCCGCCCGCGATCGGTTGGAACAGCAGGACCGAGTCGCCGGCCTGCAACTGAAGCCCCTCACGCAGCCCGCGCGCGACGAATCGACCGTTGACCGCCGTGCCGACTGCGGCGGGCCCGAATCCCAATGTCGCAACCAGCGCCGCCAACGTCGTGCCGCTGGCGATTTCGCGGTCCTTGCCATCGAGCGCGATCCTGATCGGAGCATTCATACCGGCGTCGATTCGTGCCGCGGCTCCGGGGCCGCAGCCAGCTTCGTGGTTGCGAGCGCGTCGTCGGCCAATGCCGGCGCCAGCAGCCAGCCGTGCCGGAACAGCCCGTTGATTCGCACCAGCCCGTCCTGGATGTCCATGCGGGGCTCGTGATCGGGCAGCGCGGGACGCAGATTGCGGTCGAGTCTGACGATCCTCGCCTCGGACAGCTGCGGCAGCACGCTGTGCGCCGCGGTCATCAGTTCGACTGCGGTCTTCAGCGACACCGGCGAGCGGTCTTCGCTTTCGACCTGGCTGGCGCCGAGGATCAGGACGTCGCCCGGCCGCGGCACTATGTAAACGCGGTGCCTGGGATGCAGCAGGCGCAGCGGCCGCGTCAGGCTCAGTCCGGGCGCGTGCAACCACACCGTTTCCCCGCGGACACCTCGCACCGGCAGGTCGGGCCGCGCCCCTACGCCGCGCACATCGAACACGGTGTCGAAGCGCTGCCAGCCCCCTGCCGCGAGGCGCAGCCTGCGCGGCTCGAGCTCCTGCACCGCTGCGCCAAAGTGCCAGCGCGCACCGAGCGCGCCTTCATACAAGGCCGTCATCACGCCGACCGCGTCGAGGTGGGCCTCCCCGGCCAGATACCAGGCATGCGCGATGCCGCACAGCGCGGGTTCGAGCCCGCGCAGCCGCTCCTGTTCCAGCGCTTCGGCCACGAGGCCCGGTTCGGCCGCCTTGCGCAGCCGCGCGAGGACTCTCTCGGCGGCGCCCAGGTCGGACCGGTGCGCGAGCAACAGGCTGCCTCGCTGGGCGAAAAACGGTCGGCCCGGCAGGGCAGCGACGATCTGGCGCCACAGCGCAATCGACCGCAGGCCCACGCGCGCGACTCCGCCCGAGGCATTTTCCAGCTCCGCCACCGGGCTCAGCATCCCGGCCGCGGTGAAGGCCGCCGCGTCGTGCCCGTCGAACCGCGGTGCAGGCCCCTGCGCCGGGTCGAACACCGCGACCCGATGGCCGGCGCCGGTCAGGCGCCAGGCCAGCAGGCGACCCAACAGGCCCGCTCCGGCAATTCCGATCGACGCCATCTCAGTTCGCCCTCACCCCGTGGGGAAACGGTTCGCAACCATTCCCGAAGGATCAGCCGGCCGCCTTGATCGGAACGTAGATCTCGCCGCCGGCCGCCCTGAACTCGGCCGATTTGGCCGCCATCCCTTGCCGAATCGCCTCCGGATCGGCCAGTGTCTGGCTCGCCGCCAGATCGCGCAGCTCCTGCGAGATCTTCATCGAGCAGAATTTGGGCCCGCACATCGAGCAGAAGTGCGCGACCTTGCCGCTTTCCTTGGGCAGCGTCTCGTCGTGAAAATCGCGCGCGGTCTCCGGGTCCAGCGACAGGTTGAACTGGTCGTGCCAGCGGAACTCGAAGCGCGCCGCCGACAGCGCGTCGTCGCGCGCGCGCGCCCCGGGGTGGCCCTTGGCGACGTCGGCCGCATGCGCCGCTATCTTGTACGCGATGATGCCCTGCTTCACGTCGTCGCGATCCGGCAGGCCCAGGTGCTCCTTGGGCGTCACGTAGCACAGCATCGCGGTGCCGAACCAGCCGATCATCGCCGCGCCGATGGCGGAGGTGATATGGTCGTAGCCGGGCGCGATGTCGGTCGTCAGCGGCCCCAGGGTGTAGAACGGCGCCTCGTCGCAGTGCTTCAGCTGCTCGTCCATGTTGGCCCGGATCAAATGCATCGGCACGTGCCCCGGGCCCTCGATCATCGTCTGCACATCGTGCTTCCACGCGATCTGCGTCAGCTCGCCCAGCGTTCGCAGCTCGGCGAACTGCGCCTCGTCGTTGGCGTCCGCCACCGACCCGGGCCGCAGGCCGTCGCCGAGTGAAAAACTGACGTCGTAGGCCTTCATGATCTCGCAGATCTCTTCGAAGTGCGTGTACAGGAAGTTTTCCTGGTGATGCGAGATGCACCATTTGGCCAGTATCGAGCCGCCGCGCGATACGATCCCGGTGCGCCGGTTCACGGTCAGCGGGATGAACGGCAGACGCACACCGGCATGGATCGTGAAGTAGTCGACTCCTTGCTCGGCCTGCTCGATCAGCGTGTCGCGAAAGATCGGCCAGGTCAGATCCTCGGCGACGCCTCCCACCTTCTCGAGGGCCTGGTAGATCGGCACCGTGCCGATCGGCACTGGCGAGTTGCGGATGATCCAGTCGCGCGTCGTGTGGATGTACTTTCCGGTCGACAGATCCATCACGGTGTCGGCGCCCCAGCGGATCGACCAGACGAGCTTTTCGACCTCCTCGTCGATGCTGGAGGTCACCGCCGAGTTGCCGATGTTGGCGTTGATCTTGACCAGGAAATTGCGACCGATTGCCATCGGCTCCAGCTCGAGGTGATTGATGTTGGCCGGAATGATGGCCCGTCCGCGCGCGACCTCCTGGCGCACGAACTCGGGCGTGATCGGGCCGTCCGGAAGCTGCGCCCCCATCGCGTCGCCGGCCAGCCGCTGCTCGCGCGCGGCGTCGGACAGATACTCGCCGATCCACTCGCGCCGGCCGTTCTCGCGCAGCGCAACGAACTCCATTTCGGGCGTCACGATGCCGCGCCGCGCGTAGTGCATCTGCGTGACGGCGCGTCCCGACTTGGCGCGGCGCGGGCGCCGCTGCAGCGCCGCGGCCTCCGCGCGCAGCTTCGCGATGCGCTCGGCGCCGCCCTGCTCGTTCTTCGCGCCATCGTCGAGCGCACGGGCCGCTCGCCCGTCGTAGCTTTCGGTGTCGCCCCGGTCGGCGGTCCACGCAGCGCGCAGGTCGGGCAGACCGCGCTTGACGTCGATCGACACGGTGGGATCGGAATATGGACCCGACGTGTCGTACAGGGCCACGGTCTCGCCGTTGGTGAGCCGCACCTCGCGGACCGGGACGCGCAAATCGGCGCGCGAGCCCGCGATCCAGTCCTTACGGGAAGCCGGCAGAGGCTCGCGCGTCAACGCGAGGGATTCGATCAGCTTCGGCTCGTGTGCGTTCATCGTCGAGACTCCTCGTCGCCATCAGGTGCTCCGAAGGTCGTCCCGACGCATTGGCTCGCTTACGAGCCCTGCGAGGTTTCAACGGCTCTTCTTCCGCCGGTACAAACCGGATCAAGTTCGCGGGTTCGGATTCACCGTCTCAGCACGCGGCGCGTGCACCCCGGAGCAGCGCCCATTCTGAGCCGCCTGCGCCCCTGGTGTCAAACGTGCGGCCGGACGGCGGGAATCCGTACACTGGAAAAATTGGGTCCTGGCAGGCAAGACGCGTAAGACCAGGGCCTGCCGGCGCGACCAAGCACGCACAACGTCTGGGGAGGGCACACCGGTGGCGAACGCCGACGCATCCGTTTCGACAGCAGCCGTGCGCCGGGACATGATTCCCGGTCAGATCGTTCTGGTGCAACAGGGCGGCGGCGCGCTGGGCGCCTATCAGCTGGGCGTGTACCAGGCTTTGCACGAGAGCGGTCTGGAACCCGACTGGATCATCGGGACGTCGATCGGCGCGATCAACGCGGCGATCATCGCCGGCAACCCGTTCGAGCAGCGCTGGGCGCGGCTAAGCGAATTCTGGGACCGGATGGCGATCTACGGGATCAGGCATCAGGGTCCGGTGGCGCGATTCTGGGAAGGCTTGACCAATCTTCGAACCGTGGCACTCGGCATCTCGGGATTTTTCGAGCCAAATCCCCTCGCCGGCTGGGGTCCGATGGCGGAGGTCGGCATTGAACAGGCCTCGTATTACCTGACGCGCGGGCTGCGCGGAACGCTGCACCAACTGGTCGACTTTGACTACCTGGCCCAGGCCAAAACCCGTCTCACGGTGGGCGCAGTCAGCGCTCGTACCGGCCGGATGCATTACTTCGACAGCCGCAAGGAGCGACTCGGCCCCGATCACGTTCTGGCCTCCGGCGCACTACCGCCTGCGTTTCCCGCCATCCGGATACACGACGAGCCGTATTGGGACGGGGGAATTTTCTCGAACACGCCGATCGAAGCAGTGCTGGACGACAGTCCGCGCCGCGACTCGGTGATCTTCTCGGTCAACCTTTGGAATCCGTCGGGCCCGGAGCCGAAGTCCCTGTGGGACGTTCAGTCCCGGCAGAAGGAGATCCAGTACGCGAGCAGGTTCGACAGCCACCTGATGCGGCAGACTCAGATTCACCGCCTGCGACACGTGGTCCGCGAGCTCGAGCAACTGCTGCCGGACTCGATTCGCGATTCGGAGCCTTGCCGCTCGCTGGCCGCCTGGGGTTGTTCGACCGTGATGCATGTGGTGCGCCTGACCGCGCCGCGATTGCCCAATGACGACATTACGAGCGACATCGATTTCACCCGCGATGGCATCGCGCTTCGGCGCGAGGCCGGCTATCGCGATGGAATGCACGCGCTTCAGAAAGAGCCGTGGAAGCAGCACGGAGGGACCCTGGACGGCGTGGTCGCCCACGAAATCGAATCGCTGAACCCCGCGTGAGCGACGCGAGCCTTCCGCGCGGGAGCCCAATCACCATAAGGGCAATCCGGCTCCGGAGCTGCCGTTGGTCTGCAGTAGCCGTTTTGACGGACAATCTTCCCGGATGTCTCGTCTCTCCCGTCTCCAGAGTTGCGTCCTTGCTGCCGCGCTGTCCGTGCTGCCGGTCACGGCTTGGTGCGGGTTCACGTGCAAGCCGCCGGGCGGCACAACGATCTACCGCGACGACCTGCCCTCCGAGTGCAAGGACGTCGAGATTCGAGAGCTGAACCCAGACGGATCGCTCAAGCGCGTGATCCCGGCGCCCATGACACCGGAGCAGAAGAGGCGCAAAGAAGAGAGCGACAGGAAGCGAGACGAGTGTGCGAAGCAAAACCAGGAGCAGGCTCGCAAGGATCGATCGCTGCTGGGGACCTATCCGACCGAGGACGATCTGCTGGCGGCTCGTGACCATGCCCTGGCGAATGAGAAAACGCTGATCGACCAGCAAAATCAGAAGCTCAAGCAACTGAAGGCGGACCGCAAGCACTTGGAGGACGAAGCGGAGTTCTACCTGAAGGGCCAGATGCCGGACGAACTGAAGCGCAATCTCGACAACAACGCGGCGCTGCGGGATCAGGCGGGGCGCGCCATTCACCGTATTCTCGCCGGGATGGAGCGTATCAGCGAGGGCTTCGATGCCAACTTGAAGCGTTACCGAGAGCTGGTAGCGGGCACGGCGAAGCCGTCGTTTCAGTGTGACCCGTGATCCGGCTGCGCTGGGGTCGGATCTTCGCGAGTGGAAAGGGCTGCGTGTCGCCGTCGCCGCACCGCCTCGCCTATCAGCCCTGGCAGATCACCTCTCCCAACGCCTGGCTCAGCTTTTCGTTCTCCCGGTAATCGATGGGGCAGTCGATGAGTGACGGCGCGCCGCTTTCGAGGCTGGATCGCAGCGCGGGCAGCAGTTGGTCGGCGCGTTCGACCCGATAGCCCCGCATGCCGAAGCTTTCGGCGTAAGCGACAAAATCCGGATTGCCGAAGTCCACACCGAAGTGACGCCCAAGGCGCGTGTCCATATGGTGTTGGATCACGCCGTACTTGCCGTCGCGCAGCACCAGCACGGTTATTGCAACGCCCAGTCGCACGGCCGTTTCGAGCTCTTGCGAATTCATTAGAAAGCCACCGTCGCCGCTCACCGCTACCGCTCGCCGCTCGGGCAGAGCCAGCTTCGCGGCGACCGCACCCGGCAGCGCGATGCCCATGGCGGCAAAGCCGTTGGAGATGATGCAGGTGTTGGGGCGCTCGGCCTGGAACAGGCGCGCGACCCATAACTTATGCGCACCCACGTCGCACACCAGCACATCCTCGTCCGCCATCGCGCGGCGCAGGTCGGCGATCACGCGCTGCGGTTTCAGCGGAAAGGCCGGGTCATCCGCGCTTTGTTGGACCGCTTGGACCAGACTGGAATGCAGCCGCTTACCCGCTCCATCAGGCTTGGTCTTGGCCCGATCTGAAATGCGGCTTAAAGCATCGCCAATGTCGCCCACGATGCCGGCCGCCAGCATGTAGTGCGCATCGACTTCCGCCGGTGCAGAGTCGATGTTTACGATGCGCTTGTTGCGCCCCGGATTCCAACGAGCCGGGGCGTACTCCACCATGTCGTAGCCGATGCACAGCACCAGGTCAGCGCTGTCCAGACCGAAGGCCACGGGATCCCTCGCCTGCAGGCCGATCGTGCCCAGGAATAGCGGATGCGAAAATGGCACCACGCCCTTCGCCATGAAGGTGGTGGCCGCCGGCAGGTTGAGCCGCTCTATGAATTTCACTACGGCGTCGGAGGCGTGCTGCCGGATGACGCCGTTACCCACCAGTACCAAGGGCGCCGCGGCCTCGTCAATCAGCCGCGCGACCTGTTCGACCTTGCTTTGCGGCGCGTCCGGTATCGCGGGTGCTTGAACCTTGAGCGGCGCGAGGTCCTCAGCGGCCATCTGCGCGACATTCTCAGGCACCTCGATGAAGCTCGCGCCGGGCTTTTCCGTCTGAGCGAGCTTGAACGCCTTGCGCACCACTTCGGGCACGATCTCCGGTTCCAACACTTGGGCGCTGAACTTGGTGCACTGCCTGAACAGGGCAGCCAGATCCAGCACTTGATGGCTCTCCTTGTGCATGCGGGTCGTTGCCGCCTGCCCGGCGATGGCTACCAACGGCGCCCGGTCCATATTGGCGTCGGCCACACCGGTGATCAGGTTGGTGGCGCCCGGTCCCAGGGTGGCCAGGCACACGCCGGCGCGGCCTGTGAGGCGGCCGTACACGTCCGCCATGAAAGCCGCGCCTTGCTCGTGGCGCGTGGTGACGAAACGGATGCGGCTCTGCGAAAGCGCATCCATGATGTGGATGTTCTCTTCCCCCGGGATGCCGAAAACGTACTCCACGCCCTCGTTTTCCAGGCAGCGCACCAGGAGCTGGGCTGCGTTCATGGGTGCGGTCACGTAGTCACTCGGTATCGCTTGCGCCGCCGTCAGGACGCTCGGTGACGGAGACCGTCTTGACATTGACGAATTCGCGGATGCCGTGGCGAGCCAGCTCGCGCCCATAGCCGGAGCGCTTCACGCCACCGAAGGGCAGGCGCGGATCCGAGGCCACCATCGCATTGATGAAGGTGCACCCTGCTTCCAGCCCGTCGATGCAGCGCCGGCGCTCCTCCTCGTTGTTGGTCCAGACGCTGGAGCCCAGACCGTAAACGCTGGCGTTGGCCAGTTCGATCGCCTCACCCAGATCGCCCACCTTGAACAGCGAGGCCACCGGACCGAATACCTCCTCCCGAAAGGCAGGCGCGTCCCGCGGTATCTGGGCCAGGGCCGAGACCTGGTAGAAATTGCCCGGGCGGTTCAGGCGTTTACCCCCGGTGAGCAGCCGGGCGCCCGCTTGCACCGACGCGTCGACCTGGTGTTCGACGGTTTCCAGGATTTGCGCCGTGGCGAGCGGCCCGACGTCGGTGTCCTCGTGCATCGGGTCGCCCACCTTCAGTCGCACCAGCCCTTCGACCATGCGCCGTTCAAACTCGCTGTACACCTGCGTATGGACGATGAAGCGCTTGGCAGCGATGCAGGACTGGCCGTTGTTGATGTTGCGTGCGGCGATCGCGGTCTTCACAGCCGCGTTCAGATCCGCGCTGGGCATGACGATGAAAGGATCGGCGCCGCCCAGCTCCATGACCGTCTTCTTGATGTGCTTGCCGGCCTGCTCGGCGACCTTGGAGCCGGCGGCATCCGAGCCGGTGAGAGTGACAGCCTTGACGCGGTCATCGGCGATCACGGACGCGACCCGCTTGGAGCTCATGAGCAGGGTCTGAAACGCGCCTTCGGGGAATCCGGCTCGGTGGAAGATCTCCTGCAGGGCGAGAGCGCAGCGCGACACGTTGGAGGCATGCTTGAGCAGCCCTACGTTGCCCGCCATCAAAGCTGGAGCCGCAAAGCGCACGACCTGCCAGAACGGGAAGTTCCACGGCATCACCGCCAGGATCGGCCCCAGCGGCAGGTGGCGCACGTAGCTTTGGTCCGCATCGGTTTCGATCGCCTCGTCGGCGAGAAAGCGGGCGCCGTTTTCTGCGAAATAGCGACAGCCCGAGGCGCATTTCTGCGCCTCCGCCACGGCCGCCTTGTAGGTCTTGCCCATTTCCTGCGTCATCAGGCGCGCCCACTTGTCGCGCTCGCTCTCCAGGATCTGTGCGGCCTTGTGGAGCCAGCCGGCGCGCTCGGCAAAGGAAGTACCGCGGTATCTGCTGAAGGTTTGCTGCGCCCGCTGCAGAGCCGCCTCCAGATCCGCATCGCTGATCTCCGCGAAGCTTTCGATGAGCTCGCCGGTAGCTGGATTGATACTTTCCAGTTTCATGCTGCCTCCTGTCGGCGGCGCTGGGGCCGGAACCACCGCCGTGTCCAAGCCGATCGCCTTCGTTACCGCGCCAAGCGCCCATGGCAATCGCGCAGGCGTTTGTTCAGACCTGCTCCAAAGCCGGGACTACGTTAGCTCAGATCACCGCAAACTTCTATCGCTCAAAGTGTCGCGTCCACGCTGGACACCAATCGCCGCTGGCCCGACCGGCTGGCCGAATGCAATGTCAGATATCGAATCCGAATCAGCTTGCCGCGGCGAGAACGTGGGTGTCCTTCGCCATATTTATCTGCTGGTCCGCCGACCACACCCCCACGAAAGCTAACGGCACAACACATTTGAGGGTATGTCGCTCCGACGCTCAATTGTGTCAGGCGTCACGCAAAGAGACGGAAATGGCACGCCGGCGAGACGGCGCAATGTTCAAGTTGCGAGCTCGTGGCGGGCGGTTGGGCAAAAGATGCTGCGCGCAATGAGGAGATCCCGATGACCGCCCGTAGCGAAGTGAGATTTCCGGCCGACGACGGTGTAGAACTTGGCGCCTGGCTCTATCTTCGGAAGAGCGATGCGCAACGTTCCGCTGCGATCACGATGGCACACGGCTACGCCGGTGTGAAGGAACACGGCATCACAAGGTTCGCCGAGGCCTTCGCCGACGCCGGCTTCGTGGTGCTGCTCCACGATCACCGGACCTTCGGCATCAGCGGGGGCGAACCGCGGCAAGACGTTGATCCCTGGCGACAGCTCGCCGATTGGCGTCGCGCAATCTCCTATCTGGAATCCAGGACGGAGGTGGATTCGAGGCGAATGGGACTGTGGGGTACCAGCTACGCGGGCGGCCATGCGCTGGTTCTTGGCGCCACCGATCGCCGAATAGCCTGCGTTGTGTCGCAAGTGCCGACGGTCAGCGGATACCAGCAGGGTCTACGTCGCGTCGCCCCGGAACGGGTGGCGGCGCTGGAGGCGGCGCTCGACGAGGACGAGCGCGCGCAGGCGCGCGGGGAGCCCCCGCGGCGCCAGGCCGTCGTCAGCGCGGACACTGCGCTGCCCGCCTCCTACCGGACAAAGGACGCCATCGACTTCTACCTCCAACCGCTCGGTGAGGGGGCAAGATGGGAGAACTCGGTGACGATGCGGTCCACGAGACTGGCGCGGATGTACGAGCCGGGCGTTTGGGCGCCGCGCATCTCGCCGACCCCGCTGCTGATGATCGTCGCGTCGCACGACACGATCACGCTGACGGATCTCGCATTGGCATCTTATGAGCAAGCGCTCGAACCGAAGAAGCTTGTGCTTATCCAAGGCGGGCACTTCGACCCCTATATGTCAGCGTTCCAGACTTCGTGCCGCGCAGCGATCGACTGGTTTCGTCAGCACCTCGACCGTTGAAGGAGAAAGATCCATGACGCAAGCGACGCTCACTAACACGGATCTTCATTGGAAGGTACTTACGATAAAGCGCCCTGGCCTAAGCCGAGATTTGCCACCCGGCAAGGAAAAACTGATGTGGGTGGCGAATTCCTCGACACTTATCTACGGTGAGCGCGACGCCGTTCTCGTGGACACCTTCCTCACGACCGAGCAATCTCGGATTTTGTTGGATTGGGTCGTCGCGAGTGGCAAGAACCTCACCCGGATCTATGTCACCCACGGACATGGCGATCATTTCTTTGGCCTTGCATCGCTTCTGGAGCGGTTCCCGCATGCAAGAGCGGTCGCGATGCCCGACATCGTCAAGGCCATGCATGAGCATCTATCGTCCGCCTCCCTCGAGAACTTCTGGCGTCGGCTTTTCCCCGGCCAGATCCCTGACCGCCTGCCGGTCGCCGAGCCGCTCGAAAACTATGAGTTGGACCTGGAGGGGCACAAGCTCGTCGCGGTGAATGCCGGGCGGACCGATACGACTCGCTCCTCATGCTTGTACGTCGCGTCGATCGGACTGATCGTTGCCGGTGACGCCGTCTACAACGGCATTCATCCCTATCTTGCCGAGACCGACACTCAGAGCCGGCTTGAGTGGATTTCTACGCTCGACAAGCTCGAGGCCCTGAAACCGAAGGCCGTGATTGCCGGGCACAAGGTGCCGGAGAACGACGATGACCCTCATATTATTGCCGAGACGCGACAATACCTTCGCGATTTCAATCACCTGGACACGGCAACCACGACCGCGCGCGAGCTCTACGACGCGATGCTGAAAATCTATCCCGATCGCGTCAACCCGGGTTCGCTTTGGAGCGCGGCGAACAACGCCAAGAAGCAGCCATGAGGCATACGGCTGCGCTCACGCCATCACTCACGCGCTCGAGCGGAAGCGCGGTTTCTACAAGCAGGCAGTCGACGAGCTGAATCAGCGCCTCAAGCTGCGACGCGAGCTTGAGGCGCGCGGATTGGGCTTTGCATAATCGCCGTACAACATCTAGCCGCGCACGTTATCGATCAGCCCGCGCCGCGCTCGCAACACCAAGCCAGACATCACACGCGCCTTCGCTTAATGTATGACGGGCAAACCCGCGCATGCTGTCCCGCGAGAACGAGGGACGTACCCGCGATTCCAGACTAGGGTGTTTGCCTCGATACCCCAGCAGGCGTAAGCCCAATTGTCTGCAACCGGCCTAACGCCTAACGTACGTTCGTTACAGGAGACAAAGTGTTTACATCCGAGCGCGGGCTTGGGTGCTGGGCTGAACGGATGTGAAAGGAGGCCACCCATGACCTATGTACTGATGCTTGCCGTTCTGTGGGCCGCCGTCGGCGCATTGGTGTTTTTTGTGCGGACGAGCATGAGCTTGCCTTGGCGGTTGGGGTTGACCATCGGTACCTCTCTGGTATTCGGAGTCGTTGGGTGGGTCGACGTCTCCAGCATCGTCCGAGCCGATCCAGCCGTCATTGCAAGGGGGTCGGTCAGACCGGATATCCCGATCAAGGAAGCGAGAGCGAGGATCGTTGACCTGGCGTCGTCTCGTCGCAGTGGCAACCGATAACCGAGACTCGCAAGGTGCACTTGGGCATCGTAGAGGCTGCGTAAACCCTTGGCGTGTCCACGCGGGTAAGACGCTAGAGGCTCCATCGCGTCTCGACGAAGAAGCTTCGCCGTACGTCGTTACGTTGAGGCTGCTGCAAAGACGGACGAACGACCAGGGCAGGATCGTCGCGAAATCGGCGCCGGCTTTCAGAAGATGAATTGCGGTGGTGTGGCGCAAAGAATGCGGGTGAATTCCCTTGCACCGAGCGGGTGACAGATAGTCTGGAAGGTATTTTTCCGCTCGATTGCGTTGCATTGAGTGCGCTTGAGTGCTTCTCACCGCGTGTGACTTCACTTGAGCGTTGCGCTATAAGCCTGACTCACGCCGCACCAACCAGGAGCTGGAACCCGGCCTGCCGAAAATGGCGATCCGTTGTCAGCGCATCGGTCAGCCGCAGCTCGCGCATCACCACGAAACTGCTGCAATCGGTGAAGGAATACGGGTGGTCGGCATGTTTTCGGAAGAATGCCTTGGTCTGGTCGAAGCGCAGCGGCCCGATCCATTCGACACGAATTCCGGCGCTGCGCTCAAGCAGATCGAGAATTCGCAAAGCAACGAGCGTGCCGCCGCGGGCGTTCGCGAGGTTGATCGTCTCTGCAACCACATAGTCGCTCGTCACCAGCAGCCGACCGGAGCGAAGCAGCGCGCCGACGGTGTCGCGTGCGGAGGCGTGGTAAGCGTCGCGCTTGTCGACTACTGCGTAGAGAACTGACGTGTCGATGAAGGCGTCACGAGCCGCCATAGAGAATCCGGTCGATGTCTGCGTTGGACATCGTCCCGCCCGGACCCTCTATCGCGAACGCATCCAGGTTCAGGAGCGGATCGTCGTCGGCCACACGGCGACCCTTCCTCGATGGCGCGGGCCCCAATTGCGCAACCGGTTTCCCGGCTCGGGCGATCGTGATCCGCTCGCCGCGCTCGGCCCGCGCAACCAGTTGCGACAAGCGGGTCTTCGCATCGTGGATGTTCACAATATCATCGGCCATGGATGCAACGTTAGCTAACTATGTCGGACTAAGCAAGCTCGCCCATCCGTAGGCGACCCAGTCTCCAGCCACCGTCGCACTGCGGCTTTGGCGGAGACGGACTCCTGTCAAGCCCGCGCCGCTACTGCTTCTCCAAGGAGCTCGATATCCGCTCCGCCAATCCGTCGTCCTGTCCACAGGTTTTCCACAGAGAGTCGGACGCCTCGCGCCAGACGTAACCGGCAGAGTGCAGATGCGTGCACACGCGTGCACGCTGCGCGCACCGGAGAATGCGGTCGGCTCAACTCCAATCGTCCCCGCCGCCCTCGATGGGGCTGCCGCCGCCGTCGTCCCATGACGAGTCAGTTCGCCCACCCGAAAAGGCGGGCATTCCAAGACCGGCCGAGAAGGAGTGCAATAGCGTGGGTACCAGCGGCGGTTCAGCGCGCAGTACCATGACGCCATCGACGATAAGACCGATACCGGAAGCCGGGCGCATCTGCAAGAGCCAGCGCCAGGCGAACCGTGGCCGAACGTGGAGAATAGTCGACGCATATCTCGCCAACGTTATGAGCTTGGCGTCGTCGGTGACAAGCTTCAAAAGGGTAACTTTGAAAATTCTTTCGAGCGAATTGATGGTGCTGGTAGCTCTTATCAGCGCCGGTGGTTCGCTTTTTGCGCAGCAATCGGATGATCGGCATGGCGGGTCCGAGCCGACTCGCTATGACACGCCGCGTTCGCCACGAGCGCACGACGTCCTTTATCGCGACGTCGCACCGATCCTCGAGTCGCGCTGCGTTGTGTGTCACGGTTGCTACGATGCGCCATGTCAGCTTAAGCTGACCGCCTGGGAGGGCATTGCCAGAGGAGCCAGCGCCGACCGGGTCTACGATGGCACGCGCCTGCACGCCGCGCCGCCGTCGCGCCTGTTTGAAGATGCTTTCAAGGCATCCTCCTGGCGCCGCAAGGGATTTCACCCGGTGCTGTGCGAGCGTGCAGGTCTGGACAATATAGGCGGAAGCGTTCTTGCTCAGATGCTGCTACTCAAGCAGCAGCACCCGCTGCCGGAAACCAAAGTCTTGCCGGAGACGCTCGACCTGTCCATCAACCGGGCCCAGCAGTGCACGACCATCGAAGCCTTTCCGGCATTCGCACAGAAGTACCCGCTGTGGGGCATGCCCTTTGCGCTGCCGGAACTGGACGCGAAGGACAGGGATCTGCTGCTGCGCTGGATCGAGCAAGGGGCCTCGCGCGAGCCCGATCCGCCGATCGGACCCGAGCTGGAAAAACAGATTTCCCGCTGGGAAAGCTGGTTGAACGCCGATTCGCCCAAGAGGCGGTTGGTCGCGCGGTACGTCTACGAGCACCTGTTCCTGGCGCACCTGTATTTCGGCGACGATCACAGCTATTTCCGGCTCGTGCGCTCGCGCACGCCGCCGGGCCAGGCGGTGGACCTGATCGCCACGCGCCGCCCATTCGACGACCCCGGCGTTTCCCATCCGTACTATCGGCTGGTGCCGCTGAAGGAAGCGGTCGTCAGCAAGACCCACATGCCCTATCGCCTCGACGAGGCCCGGATGAGTTTGTGGCGCCAGCTCTTCGTCGATCCGCCGTTTTCCGTGAAAGCGCTGCCCGGCTATCAGGCGCAGACCGCTTCGAACCCGTTCATCACGTTTGCCGACCTGCCCGTGCGATCGCGGTATCGCTTCATGCTCGATGAGGCGCAGTTCACGATCATGGGTTTCATCAAGGGGCCAGTCTGCCGCGGTCAGCAGGCACTGGATGTCATCGACGATTACTTCTGGGTCTTCTTCAACGACCCGTCCTTGGTGGACAACACCGAACAGTCGCAGTTCCTTGCCGCCAACAGCCGCAACCTGCAACTGCCCGCGGCGCTTGAAAGCAACGCCCCCGTTCTGAGGCATTGGCTGAGCTTTGCGGAAGGGGAGCGCCGTTATCTGGCCGCCAGAGCCGCCCTGGTCAAGGCCGAAGGAATCCGGACGTTGCCGCAAGGAGCGCGGCTGATCTGGGATGGCGACAGCGAGCAGGGGCACCCCAACCCGAACGCCGCCTTGACCGTATTCCGGCACTTCGACAGTGCGAGCGTCGAGCAGGGCTTGATCGGCGACAACCCTCAGACCGCCTGGATCATCGGTTATCCGCTGCTTGAGCGTCTTCACTACCTGCTGGTGGCCGGCTACGACGTTTACGGCAATATCGGTCACCAGCTCAGAAGCCGGCTGTACATGGATTTCCTGCGCATTGAGGGCGAGCAGGCCTTTCTTTCGCTGCTCCCGGACGACTCGCACGCCGCGATCGAGCACAAGTGGTACCGCGATGCACCCAGGTGGACGCTGGACTACGTCGCGGCCAGCCACCTGCCGCTGGGCGATCGCGCCGACCTCGAGCTGGCCGGCCTTCCGCCGGACCAAGCTTACGGAAAGCTGCTCGGCCGGTTGCGCCGGCGCGTGGACTCGGCGCTGCCGCACTCGTTTGACCTGCGCAACATCCAGTCCGACGCGCTGCGCGAGATGCTGCAAAGACTCGCTGGCGTAAGCGGCAGGAGCCTGCAGTGGCTGCCCCAACTGGTGCTCGTCAGGCTCAGTCCAAAAGACGGCGAACCGGTCTGGCTGAGCCTGCTCAACAACAGCGCCCATAAGAACGTCGCCGAGATCTTCTTCGAGGACCGCCGCCGCTTGCCCGACGAGGACACTCTCACAGTCGCCAAGGGCTTCATTGGCGCGTATCCGAACGCCTTCTGGATCGTGGACGAAGCGGAATTACCCGAGCTGACTCGGCGGATCGCGACGCTCGCCAGCGAAGCCGATTACAGCGCGCTGATCGATCGATTCGGTGTTCGACGCACCAACGGCAGATTCTGGGCGCTCAGCGACGAGGCCCATCTCGCGATGAAGAAGCAGGACAGTGTGACTTTCGGCTTGCTCGACTTCAACCGGCTTGAAAGCCGCTAGTTCCGCCCCCAATCGTGGGCGGCTGCGGCGGCCTGGTACACGGATGCGTGCAGCGTTCCAAGCTTCGGAGTCTGCCCGTGCTTTGGCCTCGGAGGGACGCCGAAGTACCGATCTTGCCAGGGCAGCTCGACGACTTCTCCAAGATTGAACTTCGTGTCTTCGGCTAGGCCGGCGAGCAAAAACGCCTGCGCGTGAAAATTCCTGGTGATGGAAAATTCCCCGGCGAGCAACTGATCCACTCGCTGAGAGGTTCCATAGGCCACGCGCACGTTGACGCCGTCCGATCGAGTCTCGACGCCGATCACCAAGGCCGGCCGAGGCTTCGGTCCGGGCTGCAAGTCGGGCAGCTCCGGAAAACGGCACCAGACGATGTCACCGACGGCCGGGGTCGGCCAGGTTCGACTCATCCGAAAAGGGATTGCCTCGACAGGACTTCACCCTTGGCCAGACGCTCCTTCGCATCGCGTCGCAGGGCGGCAAGCTGCTCCTGTGTCAGAGGGCCATCGTCGGGTTCATAGGCCGGCAAGACCTCGTCAGCGAGCTTCGACAGAGCGATATGCACCACCTGGGTTTCTGTCAGGCCGAGCGCGTCGGAAATCGCTTTGACCGTGCCCCGGGTAACGCCGTAGCTCGAGTCAGCAGCCCGGAACTTCAGCAGAAAACCCGCCTTCCCGGGCGAGACACCTCTGCTCTTTGACGACGCGACCTTGGCAGAGGCTGCTCGCTTTCGCGCCCCCGATTTCTTGGCCGAAACAGTTCGCCGTGAAGAAACGGATCGGGACCTAGGCATCGACGCCGTAGGAGCCTTTGCAGACATGTTGGCCTCCAAACCAAGCAGTGGTGAGGGTCGACGGCGCTACCCCCCCGCCACCTTCCAACGCGGGATAGCGGCCGTAGCGATATATATATTAATTATATACGACCGCATGACAACGCAGGCGCGGGCGTCATGAACATCGGTGCATGGCGGACCACTGATCCGCGAACTGGCTCGCGAGAGCAACCGCAAACGACCGCGCGCCTTGGCAAACGAATGGCCGGAATACCTTCGTAAGCGACCCGAGAGGGCCTCGCGCAGCGATCGCCCGCGCACGACCCCGAACGGAAATCCGAAGGACCAAACTCGCGGCCACAAAGCTGACGGTGAAAAGGTCAGACATGGCAGAGGCCATTACTACGACCTCTATTCCATTGGCGACGCTACCGGTTGCAGGGTACCAGGGAGAGTTCGCTGCGCATTGCGACTTCAATTCCTCGATCTGCGCCTTCCCCATTCGTACAGCATCGTCACGCTATTGTTTGGGTTAATAGTGCATATCCAATTATTTGCGTAGTTCAGTCGCCATACCCGGCGTAGTATTCAGCGCAAAAGACAGGTGGCGGGGTAGCACAGCAAAAAGGGGAGGCCGGTATGGGGTGGTGGCCTTTCGGTCATGTCTTGCGGGGAAGGAATCCGCAGTTGTGGCATGAGACTGCCTCAAACCACCTCGCCGACTTCGCGATTTCCGTTTGCACACTCGCTCGCGGCCGTGTTCGTTGGGCGTCTGTCACCTTCCTCTTCGTCGCTGGGCGCGATATCGCGTTGGCGTCGGTGCCCCTGGATCAAGCCCAATGAAGGCTCATCGCGTCGCGTTGGCGCTGGCACAGCCACTCATCGAGAGCGCGTTCGTTGCCGCCAGTCGGCGCCAGGACCCGTTGGGATACTTTTCCACATTGCCTCGGAGGCATTCATGCTTAGTTTCCCCCTCATGAAGCGCTGGCAAGGTTTCACCTTGCTGCTGTTGACGATACAGGTTCCGGCGTTCGCGGAAGGGATTGACTTTAATACTTGGAGTTTCGAGGGGGGGCCGATCAACAAAGAGACCGTGAGTCAACTGAGGGTCAAGTGGGTCTACCAGACGGCGCCCGACACGGGAACGGCAAGTAATGCCCTGGGCAGCATCTCGTCCACTCCGGCCGTCGACGGTCCGTATCTCTATTTCAATGACATTTCCGGTTACCTGACCAAGCTGAACCGATTCACGGGGAAGCTGATCTGGAGAAAGAATTACGTGAACGATCTCTCGGTCCCGGGTTTTGTAGCGAAGGGCTCCCGCAACACACCGTATATCGAAGGAGACCTGCTCATTGTCGGAAGCAATATGGGGCTGCCTGACCGCCTTTGCCGGCTCACCGCAGGGGCCACGCCGAGTGCTCTAGGTTGCGTTTCGGGAGACGGCGCCATCGTTCTCGCGATCAATAAGGACACCGGTCAAGTCGTCTGGAGAGCGAAAGCCGAAACGCATCCGGCAGCGAAAATCACGGGGTCGATCAGTGGGCATGGCGACGTGATCTTCGTACCGGTCGGAAACTGGGAGGAAGATTGGGCCAGGGCCTACCCGAACATCTATGTCGAGCCGGTCGACCCGACCTCGCACTATCCGTGCTGCTCGGCGCGGGGAAGCTTGGTGGCCATGGATGTCCACACGGGGGCGATTCTCTGGAAGCGCCATACCGTCATCGGGGGCGACTCGGATCATGCACTGCCCCCAGCGCTGAGAGCACTGCTGCACCCCAAGGGATTCTTTGGCAGTTCGACCTACGGGCACAATCCGACGGTCGATGTGTCTAGGCGCCAAATCTACATCGCCACCGCCGAGACGACGACCGCGCCTCAAGTGGCTCAGGACTGCGAAATTGCGAGGCGAAAGACCGGCGATCCCGATGCAAACATTCAAGGTTTGCCCGCGGGCGTGGACTGCAACAACCTTAATGAGAAGCTAAAAACCTACGCGAATGCGATCCTCGCGATCGACATGGATACGGGGCGCGTCAACTGGGTTCACTACGCTCACAAGTACGACGCCTGGAATCACGCGTGTGGCGCGCCAGACTTGTACGGCTGGGCGACTACCGTTCCCGCCCTCTTTCCCGTCCCAATCAGCAACACACAGAACTGCGGTCTGACCCCCATCGGGCCGGACATGGGATTTGGCCAGCAACCCAAGCTCGTCCGGAACGTGAAGCTCGACGGAGGGAAATGGGGCGACATCGTGATTGCGGGCAACAAGGACGGAAGGTTGTTCGGGCTCGATCCCGATAATGGGAGAAAAGTTTGGGAGACCAGCGTGGAGCCTGGCGGAGTCTACGGAGGATTGCAGTTCGGACTCGCTGCCGACGATGGCAAAGTCTTCTTTGGAACGACCAACTCGAGGAATGCCGGCAGAAACATCGGTACGCGCTACGTCTCGAACGAGAGCTTCCTCGATATCAACGGCTTTACGGCGCTCGGGTTGAAAACAGGTCCCTTCATGAAAAGCGATGCATCGACGCCAGTCGATTACCCGGCTCCTGCTAATCAGAATCTGCCGTTCCCAGGTCCGAATCTGTTCTATGGGATCACCAGCTACCCCGATACCTATCCGGACCCCGACGGAACGGGCGGGCCCGCCGGCTTCCTGAAAGGTCCCGCCAGCGGCCCGGTCGAGCTTTGGACGCTGGTGAATCCGCCATCCGATGTGAGTGCCGATGGAATCACCGTCTTCAGCGATCGTGAAGGACTCAAGACTATCGATGGCATGGTTCACGCCGTGGATGCGGGGTCGGGGGAGATCTTGTGGCAGCGACCTGCGTACGATGGAATCAAGGGCACTCTGGGGATCGGGCAGGCCTTTGGCACACTGAGCGTTGGCAATGGCGTCGTGTTCATCGGGTATCAGGATGGAAAGGGAACCATGGTCGCCCTGGATGCTCACTCTGGAGTAAAGCTCTTTGAGTTTCATAACCAGATTACCCTCGCTGACGGCTCCGTGATACCGGCGGGCAGTGTCGAAGGCGGACCTCAGGTCGTTGGAAATATGGTCTATTGGGGTGTCGGCGCGGAGACGGCAGGTCTGTTTCCAAATAAGAACGGGGTTTTCGTCAACGCGGGAAGTCGTATTTTCGGGTTCGAATTGATGGGCGCTCGCGAGGAAAGGTCCGAATAACTCGTGCACTCGCCGAACTCAGATGCATAGACGCGACGCTTGCCGGGGCGCCGCCACGGACGCCCGAGCGTCAATGGCGGCGAACCAGAAACAGCATATAGCCGACCATCAGCACCGGCCCCCGTCAGCGGTCGATTCTTTGAACAATCGGACCCATAGGCGACGGTGCGATCGTCGTTCTCCGCGCCTCTAAGCGGTCAATCGGCAGCAGCCCACTCAGCTCGCCACCGGGGACAGCGTGTTGGCGTCGCGGGCCAGACTTCTTATCTGTTTCACCTCCCTGTGATCCGCAAAAATTGAATCAAGGGTGTGGTTGCTTTCCTCGCTTGAGATCGTGCCAAGCAACCAGAAGAAACCCGCCTATCAAGCCCAGATGCTCGAAGAACGCGTTCTCGACCATGAAGCGGTCCGGCATCGGGAGCTCCCAGAAGCGGTTAGCAACGAACGTTGCAACGAGAGTGAACCCGGCGAGCCACAACGCGCCGACCCATCGATAGTACCCACTCAGGATCAAGACGGATGCCCCCAGTTCGGTCACGATCGTGGCAATGGCGATCGGTACCGCAGGCGCCAATCCAAAGTGCTGCGCTTCGCCGACTGCGCCATTGAAGTCCAGAAGCTTCTGGCCCCCGCCCTGAAGGTAAGCGGCGCACAGCCCCAGTAAGGCGATGAAGTGCACAATTCGGTGGGTCGCGATCGCGGTCACGATACGCAACGCACCGGAGGTGATGCGGTTGATGGCCACCCGGGATCCTCCTATCGCGTGCAATGATTCCAGGATCGGCACTCGACTGGCGTCGGCTGTTTCAAAAGGCCCAGCACGAGCAACCGAGCGCGCCCCAGAACGACTTGTCGTCTGCGACGGGAACATCGGTGGCCCAGGCGGTTGCGTGCGCGTGCCCGTGAATTGCACATGCGCCGGCACATCCGCAGCCCGCGACGAAGGCGAGCTTTCCGCCTGCTCCGCGGTCGGCGCGCGGCTGGTAGCCACCATAACTGCGCACCGGCGACCAATCCGGCATGGGCGGCGGCAGCGGTGGCGCGAGATCTTTGAATTCCGCGTCGCCATACACGGGGTTGCCGCCCAGCAGCGTTAGCACGGATGTGATGTCTTGAATCGCGTCGCCTGGCACCGAGAAATAATCGTCGGAAAGAACGACGAGATCGGCCAGCTGTCCCGACTTGATTTGGCCCTTCTTGCCGGTCTCCGCGGAGAACCAGCTGTTCGCTTCCGTCCATAACCGCAATGCAGCGTCGCGATCGAGCCTGTTGGCAGCTGGATACAGTGATAGCCCGCCGAGGGTCTTTCCGGTGACCAGCCACGACAGCGAAACCCAGGGGTTGTAGGAGGCAACGCGGGTCGCATCCGTGCCGGCGCCCACGCGCACACCCATGTCCATCATGCGGCGGACCGGCGGTGTCCGTTCGGCCGCCTTTGCGCCGTAACGCGCAACGAAGTATTCGCCTTGGTAGGCCATGCGGTGCTGGACGGCGATGCCCCCACCGAGCCTTGCGATGCGCTCGATGTTGCGATCGTCGATGGTTTCGGCGTGATCAAAAAACCAATTCAGTTTGTCGATCGGGAAATCGTGATTGACCTTTTCGAAGACGTTCAGTGCGCGCGTTATGGTCTCGTTGTAAGTGGCATGCAAGCGCCACGGCCATTTGTTCTTCGCCAGGAGACGAATCACAGGCTCTAGATCGCCTTCCATCGACGGCGGCAGTTCCGGGCGCTCAACCTGAAAGTCCTCGAAGTCGGCCGCGCTGTAGACCAGCATCTCGCCAGCGCCGTTGTTGCGATAGGTGTCGTCGCCCTGACCGGGCTTCACTTGCGTGGCCCAGCTCTCGAAGTCCTTGAGTTCTTCCTTCGGTTTCTGGGTAAACAGGTTGTAGGCGATGCGGACCGTCAGCTGCCCATCGCGATGCAGCTCCTCGATGATCCTGTAGTCGTCCGGGTAGTTCTGGAATCCGCCCCCGGCGTCGATCACACCGGTCACACCCAGGCGGTTCACCTCCCGCATGAAGTGACGAGTCGAGTTCTTCTGATATTCGGCCGGCAGCTTTGGCCCCTTGGCCAGGGTGGCGTAAAGAATCGTGGCGTTGGGCTTCGCGACGAGCAGACCCGTCGGCTCGCCACCGGCGTCGCGGACGATCTGTCCGCCAGGAAATTCCTTCGTGTCTTTGGTGTAACCGACGGCGCGCAGCGCTGCGGCGTTCAAGATCGCGCGGTCATAGAGATGCAGGATAAACACCGGCGTATCGGGAGAGATCGCATTGATCTCTTCCAGCGTCGGTAACCGCTTTTCCGCGAACTGATGGGCGGTAAACCCGCCGACGACCCGAACCCACTGCGGCGCGGGAGTCCTATCCACCTGCTGCCTGAGCATCCGCATGGCGTCGGCGAGCGACCGCACACCATCCCAGCGCAACTCCATGTTGTAGTTCAGGCCGCCACGAATAATGTGCATGTGGCTGTCGATCAGGCCTGGAATCACGCGCCGGCCCTTGAGATCTATTCGTTTCGTCGCTGCATCCGCCCGCGCCATCAGCTCCTGATCGGTTCCGACTGCCACGAATCGGCCGCCGCGGATCGCGACCGCCTGTGCCTCAGGGATCTGTCGGTCGAGCGTCGTGATTCTTCCGTTGTGGAGGATCAGGTCGGCCGCGCCTGTCGCCGATTGAGCCCACGCTGACCTTGATTTCATTGCAGAGCTGCTCACGAGAGCGCCCAATCCCGCGAGCAATGCACGTCGGTCGGATCTCAGCGTCATGATCGGTGCTCCATGGTCAGTTCGAGCGAACTGTCGCTTGCAATTTGAATGAACGAGCTAGCTTTGCCGGCGAAACCGCTGTTGGAGGCAAGCTTACCGCGATCGCGCCCAGGCTTCCCTGTGTGCCGCAGTCTGGTCAACTGGATCGGACGTTCGCCCTCCCCGCTCGCTGGGCGACGACGACGCCGATGCCGTTCAGCAGATCCATGACCCGACGATAAAAGTGAGCGACCATTGCGGCTCCAGGGAAAGCGTGCGCAGCTCGCTGCGGCTGATGCGGGCGATGAGCTTGTGGTTCAGAAAATCGAACTCGAGATCCAGGATTTCGTTACCGACCGGAATCGGTGACGTGGTGAGGCCGCGGGGCGTCACGTAGAGCGGGACCTGCCAGCCGTGATTGAGCCACGGGCTCAGCACAAGCCGAACCTTACCGACAATTTGAGTCCAGAGCTGCAGAGTCGTGGCTGTGTCGCGCCAAGCGGGATACGAGAGATCGGGCCAAATGGCGACAGCGTTGTTCATCGAACTCCTCCGGCTAGGAAGGCGTCGCACTTAGCCAGATTGGAGGTAGAGGTAAGAGTCGGATCTACCGTGTCAACCGGATCCCGGTCAACCTAGACGTGCTCCAAGCTGCCGACCATAGGAAGCAATCTCTACACCGATCGGCAAACGTTCACGCTCATAGGCTTGCAGAGCGTCCGCATAGGGCAGCCGCGCGAGACCGGACCGTAACGCCATCGCATCTCCCGCCGCCTTCGCCACACCCATCGCTGTGTGAGGACGAACAACGAAAGCCGCATCGCCAAGCAACGCCAGTCGGCCATGCGTCATGCGCGGCGTCTCATAATCGAAGATCGCCTGTATGAATGGCTGGCGCTCGGCGGCGACCGCAGCGGCAAAAGGCGGTGGCAGCAGGTGCGCCGCGTCCTCGACGAGGACCTGGCGGCGGCTATCCGGCAATTGGCCTGGCGCCAGCGAGTAGGGGTGGACGTGCCCCTGCACGTCCGTTAGCACCTTCCCGAGTTCCCCTTCCGAGATTCGTCGATACCAAACCCAGTTATAGCGTCGGGCTCCTGTTTCGGTCTCGCCGTTGGGTCCGGTCACGGTATAGCCGAGGATGTGCGAATCCGGCATCGTATAGAAAGCGAATCGGTCGAGCAGGAGCGCCGCACTCTGTACCGGCAATGCAGATTCTGGTAGCAGCCCACGCCAAGCGACATAGCCGGCATAAATGCTCGGGGACGGTTGCCCCGTTACGGCGGGCCGGACCACCGAGCCAACACCGTCCGCACCGACGACGAGATCGGCCATCTCCTGACCACCATCCTCGAGATCCAGGCGCGCGGCTTTCTCGGTCTGGCTGACGGAACGCACGGCGCGTCCCAAAACATAGTCATCCTCTGCTACGAGCGCACGGAACGCACGATAAAGCTTATCCCAGGAAATCTGCATCTGAGGTGTCGCTTGCCGATGCACGACGCCGCCTTCACGGTTAAATGTAACTCGTTCAAGTGCGACGACCCCGACGTGCGCAACGTGCTCGCAGCCCACAGCGCGCAGAATGGCAAATATGTCTCGCTGGCCCACCAGTCCCGCGCCACGGCCGGCAAGCCCACTCTCGGACCGTTCGTAGATTCGGACCTGATGGCCGTCCATCCGAAGCAATGCAGCGGCAAAGAGCCCTCCAAGAGACCCGCCGACGATCCGGATTCGCAAGGTGCCGTTTGTACGCATTTCATACGCAAGAGCCGTTGCAAGGATTGGACGGATGCCCGTCTCAGCGGCGGGCCGTCCGAAACCAGCGTATCGCGGCGCCAGAGCGTACCTGACCGGGCAAGCGTTTCGAGGCAACCGCACGAAATCAAAATGTGCGCGCGCTTTGAAAAGACCCTGGTGACAAGTTGCGGCAGGTTACAGCGACAGGACCCCTACGCGAATGGCCGTCGCAACTCATTTCCGATTCCGCTTGGCAGTGCCGCTGCTGGCTACCATGGCCATACTTGCGTCTACCCGCGCGTCGACGGATGGAGTGCGTTTGGACCCAAGGGCCTGCGATATCGATTCGGCTATACGTGGGGCAATGGCACGCTGACCTTTAACAACCATAGGCTGGGGTTCACAGAAGAGATCAACATCGCGGATTTGCACTCGGCGAGGTGCACACCGCGCCGGGGCGATGACAACCACCTGATGACGACGAGGAGATAGCAATGTCTCAAACGGTTGCAGATGTCCTGGTTGGCGCGCTCGAGCAGATCGGGGTCAGGCATATCTTCGGGCTGATAGGCGACTCGTTGAATCCGATCGCGGATG